>P_2C_Liq_2_UnCtyDRAFT_1000012_pt1 | contig 46800 bp, 36 predicted proteins | sample Pon2CUnioCityCA_FD_10236 | JGI IMG/M metagenome (IMG submission 10236) | reverse complement strand
AATCCCAGCGAGAAGTGATTCGAGGTAATGGCTCCTGAAGGAAAATCGATGTGGTTGTAGGCTAAATCTACTAATCCGTGTTTATGTTTGACGCTCAGCCCTGCATAACCGCGATACATTAATCCATCGCCGTCGGGAGCACCCGCACCGCCTCCAGAGGCTATTGATCCGCCCATATGAGCAAATACCCATGGGCGAATGTTTTGATAAATACCTCCTGTTAATCCGAAAGCATAAAAACCACCATAATTACCCCAAACGGCACTTTGAGTTTCTAGACCGGCTGTAATAGAAGTTTTGGTTTTTGTGTAATCCTTGACCAACTCAAATCGTTGGGTCACCCACATCATGTCATTAGTGGATTCTAGCGGCTCAAACAAGAGTGTCATAGAAGTCCCTTGACCTGCACAGTGCTGATGGGCTATAAAGAAAAGAGTGAGTACTAACCGGCGCATCAAAATTGGGTGTTAAAAGGAATATTGAAGGTCATGCCCAATTGCCAACCGTAAGTAGGAAATGCCTGGGAAGAATACACGTTGTAAATACCGCGGCCTGTTACATCCCAATAATCGTTTACAGGTATTTCAAACCCCGCATTAATAAATGCGAGCGCAGCTGCCCCCCATAGGTTAATCCCGCCTCCTGCTCCGGCGCCCACCTGCGCTTCGATGAACCAAATATTTGGTTGAAGGCGCAAGCCAAACAAACCTTCCGCATAAGCACCTCTACCGTCTGTAAAGGCCCAATAGCTTTCGCCTCGTAATTGGAGTATACCGAATTTATATAATCTAAATGCCACCCCTAAATTCGAAAATCCGGAGGCACCGATGTAGGTGCGAATACCGTTTTCAATGCTCAGGTTCATCGGTAAAAATCCATTCTCGTGTTGTGTAGAAGTATACTTGAGGTCTATTCCGGTATGCAAACCGGTAAAGCCAAAATAAAATGGACCATCAACCCATTTTAAAACACCAGAACTGAGCCCTATGAACTTTCCTTTATGGTGCCATTGTAACTCCCCTTGTACCCCGGTTAATACGCCTCCACCTGCAGGAGCACGACCACCACCGCCCGTTCCTAAGTTGATTTCTGCCAATGCTCTGAATTTCCCGATGTCTTGATATAAGCCATAACCGCCATACACATCCATATAGCCGCCTAAATCAGTAACGGCAGCAGTTAGGTAGACACTTTTATACGTAAGGTTATCGAATAGCCTGCCGCCGACACCAACGAATCCGGTATTCCTGTTGTGTTCATTCCAAACAGAATACATGGCATTGGTGAAAATTTGTGCCTCAGCCACGGTGTACGGCTTGCGACTAAAGTCTTGCCTAAAACTTAAGCTCACCATAGGGCTCCAACCCTGAATGATGCCTGTACTTACGTAGCTGTATTGACCGCCGAAACCTAAATTGAATTGGTCCATAGCATAATCTAACAACAGTGCGGTGGTTAAAAATCCACCGGATCCATCGTTACTTTCAGCGCCACCACCTGTGGTGAACATCAGTTTAGGGTGTATACTCAGCGATTCCGACACTAAAAATTTAGTACCGGCTTGGTACCCAAAGGTGTAATACCCTGCTCTACTGCCCACGGCAGCATTATTCAAACGAATACCTAAATAAGAAGATCCACCGCCTATATGATAATTTGCAGCGGTACCTATAAAACCTATCGGGCCTTTAGGCGCCTCTATAACTTGTAGATAATCAAAATCAATACTGGTGGATTGAGAGAATCCAGTCAAAAATTCGCAGGCAAAAAACAGAATGAATAGCTTTGCTCTTATGAAGTTTCGAAGAATCATAGGGGTATTGGTCTTGCTTAGTGTATTGAGCATTAAAGTTAATGCGCAAGAGGCTAGCGATTCCGCTGTTGTGGAAGAAATCGTCGTTTTCTCTACTCGGGGGATCAATCCATCCGGCGCGCGCTACCACGTTGACGGCTGCAGGTACTTAAAAAATGGACAAATCAAGGTCGATGAGCGTCAGGCATTGGACCGGGGACTTCTGCCCTGTTCCGTCTGTTTACCGGACCGCGCAAGTGCTCTGCCGTTCCTACGCACTAAAAGTGTTGAATCTAGACCAAAGGCCTTTCGGAAGTGTGTTTTCAAAACAAAGACCGGAGCGAAGTGCGAACGAGAAGCGTTGACGGACCATCGCTATTGTGAGTTACACAAGAGCCGAGCGAACAAACCTAAAGGCAGGAGGTAATTTCTGCATGAGATATAAAGAAAAAGCCCTTAGAGCGATGCTCTAAGGGCTTTTTTCTGTTGGCGATCCGGACGAGACTCGAACTCGCGACCCCAAGCGTGACAGGCTTGTATTCTAACCAACTGAACTACCGGACCGTGTTCCTGATTGGGTTGCAAATGTAATAGCGTTTTTGAAATCTACAACACCTTTGAGTAAAAAAAAATCGTCTTTTTGAAACTTTCTGAATCTTTCGAAAAAAGCCCAATGTAGTTTCTTAGGTTTGAGGCAAATATGATAAAATGAAAACAGCCGTAATTCTTGCTGGAGGAAAAGGAACTCGACTTGCAGAGATCAGATCAGATGTACCGAAGCCTATGATGCCTGTCTTAGGCAAACCGCTTTTGGCCTACCAGATAGATTTACTAAAAGCACATGGCTTTACGAAGGTATGGCTTATTGTGAACCACCTCTACGAGCACATAGAGGCCTATTTCGCTAACGGCGAGAACTTTGGAATTGAAATCAATTATTATATAGAGCAACAGCCCTTAGGGACCGTTGGCGGCGTGAAAGCCATAGAGCAGCATCTACAAGAACCCTTTTTAGTACTCTATGGGGATGTTCTAATGGATATGGATCTCAATCGTCTTATTACTTTCCACAAAAACAAGAACGCGGACGCTACCCTAGTCGTACATCCAAACGATCATCCCTACGACAGCGATTTATTAGCAGTGGATGGGGAGGATCGGGTCACCGCTTTCTACGCTAAACCACATCCAGAAGGTTTACGTTACAGAAATCTAGTGAATGCAGCAGCCTACGTTTTTAATCCAGTCGTGCTTGAACATTTAGCACCCGGGGTAAAAGCGGATTTTGGAAAAGACATCTTCCCTACCCTTCATTCAAAATTGCCGGTGTATGCTTACAATACTCCTGAATATCTAAAGGATATGGGTACCCCGGACCGATTAGAAAAGGTTGAAGAGGCTTTGAAAAGCGGAAAAGTTGCCGCACGAAACCTAAATAATATGCAACGGTGTGTTTTCCTTGATCGCGATGGTGTGATTAATATCGATACGGATTTAATCGACCGTCCGGAAGATCTGGAATTATACCCGTATGCCGCCTCCAGCATCCGACGACTAAATAAGATGGGCTTCTTAGTAGTCGTGGTGACCAATCAAAGTGTGATTGCAAGGGGGCTTTGCACCATCGCAACACTGGATGAAATCCATAAAAAAATGGAAACGGAATTAGGACAAGAAGGCGCATTTGTAGAGGCTATTTATTTTTGCCCGCACCACCCGCACGGTGGGTATGAAGGTGAAATTAAAGCGTACAAAGTCGAATGCAGTTGTCGTAAACCCAAGCCTGGAATGCTCCTTGAGGCCGCTGACCGATTCAATATAGACTTAAAGCAAAGCTACCTCGTAGGTGATAGTCCTCGTGACATTGAAGCTGGGGCTCGTGCAGGCGTAGAAACCATCCGTGTAAAAACGGGCCACGGGTTAAAGCCACACACGGAGCAACCCATGCATTACGTTGCCGACTTAGTAGCAGCCGTCGATCTTATTGAGGATCAGTTTTTGAAGCGGTAGTTACGCGGTCAAAATCCTTTTTGAATTGGACACCTACCCCTTGCGTGTAGGGACCTGTAGTTTGCAGTAAAGGATCATTTCGATTGCTTCTGTTAAACGCTTTAAGCACTATTGTACCCTGCTTGGACAAGTCTAAAGAGACTTCCGTATCCCCGAGCAATAATGTAGAAGCTTGCTCCTGTCCTATAGGTACGTCGAACGAGGACTTCAACTTTAATCTGCCGTCAAAGAAATTCTTTGAAACACCGAGATTTAAATTATCGCCTTGATTGGTGAAATTGGTCAAAGGATTGGCGCCGGTAGTATAATCAAAATCCACGGTGACATAATCTCCTATACCTGCGGCTAACCAACTTCCAAACTCACTCACCAACAACTCCGAAGTAGTATTCCCCAGTGAGGACTCAAAGTTAATGCTCTCTTGTATCCCCAAATTTTGCTGAAAGAAATCCCCCAACATAAGCAATGAAAAAGCTTGATAATGGAGGGCCTCTTCATTCAAGAAATGGCGGTTGAGTTCCTGTTGGTAGGACGCCGGGCTAGCGGGTAAGTCGATGGCAAAGCCAATTTGTGGGGAAAGCAGCGGTCCTGTTAGTGAAATGATCAGGTCCACTGGAACCTTTTCATTGTTGTAATTCGCACTGGTGACTAAGCCTGTGAGATCCGTTTGAACGGTATACACCGCCTTTAAATCAAGCTCGGCTTGGTAGACATCACCGCTCCATGCGATCGTTCCACCGGGTATAAGATCGAACTGCTTATTAATAATGTTTTGGAGAGTAAATAGATAATCTCCCTCATTTACCGTGTAGACGCCATAAAGCTCAACACTTTCATCTTCCAGTATTTTTAAACGCATGGAGCCACTTCCTTGCGCACGTATAATATCTCCCAGTACTTCGTCAAGGACCAATTCAATTCTCGCCTCCGGGGTTACCTCTATTCCCAAATCTGCCCCAAAATAATCACGTATACCTTGCACAGACTGGACCGTATCTCGCGGTAATTTAGCATCCACAAACCGAATAAATCCAGGTAATTCAACCGCTGTAGGATTATCAAGCGGTATTTTAAGTAGTGTACCCTCTTTCGTTGTTGCTTGAACGGTGAGTTGCAGCTGTTCTATTGGTCCCATTAAATGCATTTCACCTGCTGCTACAGCGGTACCGTAGAACATATCTTCCACATTACGTTCCTTATTCATGGCGAGTAAACTATCCGTAGATAATCGAATATCTAGACCAAAATCTTTCAATTGGTGATGCGTAATACCGCCCCAAGACAAGGCCTGAGTTTTATCTACCTTTGAGAGGAGTTTAATGGAGTCCAGTTCGAATCCTTTCTCTGAGAGGGTGATTAAAGACTGATCAGCCACAGAAAATTGGGCACCTAAAAGTGGAATATCAATGGCGCCGTTATTCCAGTAAACCTCTCCCCGCGCGTTCCAGTCATTCAACGGACCGTAAATCTGTACACCGCCTTCTAAATGACCTTCGAGACCGGCTATAGCTTCGTGGAAGAATGGATTTAATGATGCTATGTTCAATGCATCTACACTCAGACTCAAGTCTAAATCGTCGAGCGCCGTATTGTAATGACCTCGAGCGATTGCGTAGGACTGTGAATCATCAAATAATGTACCCGCTATGAACACGTCTGAATGTTCAGGTAAATAACTCATTTGGCCTTTGAATGAACCATAGGATGTGCCGTTTAGCGAGAGTCCTGTGATTGATGTCGCTGCAGACCAATCTAACCCTGGACTATCGTTGAACTCGACATTTAATGCATATGCTCCCCCAAGAACAGCCTCAGGTGTTCGCAAGAAGTAATTTAAAGGACGTGCATTCAACTTCGCGCTTACGGTGCCTTTATGTTTTACTTCTTCTGTAAGTGATAGTCGTCCTGCAAGCTGAAGTGCCCCTGCACTTCCTTTGAATTCCAATGCATCGCTTTGGACGTACTGCTTACTCCATTCCACAGGTTTGCTAGAAGCGAGCGAGAAAGTATCCAAGCCAATATTGAAGCGGGCATTTTCTAATAGGGCACGACCGGGCACGTAATTAAATTTCCCGGTTACTGTAGTAGGTATGCTATCGGCTAAAGACCCTGTAAAACGCACATCTCGAACCATATCGCTTCCGTGTGATTCTGCCTTTAATTCATGTACTACGGTTTGTGCGATTTGTATTTGATCTACCGAGACTAAAGCATCGAAATAAATACCCTGGTGGTGAATAGTAAGGTCGAGACCTGTCAAAGCATATGGACCATATGCTCCAGAACGAATGGCACTCTCTATGGACCAATTTTTTCCACTCCTGTTGTAGTCCCATTTTAGAGTACTTCCAGGCTCAACCGTTAGCGGCAAATGCAAGAGATCCGCCAACCAATTCACCTCTCCTACTCTAAGATACCCTTCCAACTTCGCTTTGGGCCATACTTTTACAGTTCCGTCATCATATGAAGAGGCAACCATTACCTCCATGATTTTCGGCAGCGATTTAAATTCCCAATCGCCGACTAGCCTGCCATTTACTACATCGCTTTGAATTCTGAGCGTTCTCACAGCATCATCTAGAGTATGTTCTGCAAAGAGTGAACGTAAGAACACCACATCGTTTGGACGCTGCAGCAAGAGATCTTTTACAGCTATAGAACCTGTGCTGTTAGATTGGTAATTGCCATGAAATTGGCCACTAATTACCTGACCTGTATCTAAGGCATCAAATAAATCCAAGCCAACCGCATGAGCCTCTACATCCACGGCATAACCTGCCTTCTCTTTTACCACATACCCTTCTAAATCTAGCAGTGTATCTAAACACGAGAGCCAAACAGAATCCGTAAAACTCCCATGATGAAAATCAAAACTTAATCCCTTACTAGTATGCGTGGAAAATTCAAGCTTTGGAAAAACTCCCGTGGCATTCCAATCCTCCGTGAGTATGGAAGTTATATTGGGTTTAATAGCCGATTTAAATGTGAGTGCTTTTAAATTTTGAAGACCGGTATTTTTAATTGAAGCTTCTATAAAAGCCAAGCTACTTAAGTCACTGAATTTTAAGGTATATAGCCCCGAATTTGCTCGTGCATTTATACGCACATCTTTAGCACTACCTTCTGCGAGCGAGCCCTTAACATGCCAGGTGATCGGCAGTAAACCATAAGGGATACGAGCGGGAAAATGCTTGAGGCCATTTTCGAAGAGATCCAAATGCATATCAACTGCAATTTCTCCAGTGAGTGCACCGTCGCATGCGATTGATCCAGCCATTGTTGCATTCTTAAAAGTGAACGTACTTCGGATGGAATCAAATGCATGGCAATACCCTTCTATATCAAAATAAAGTGGAATGTCGTATTCTAAAATTTGAGGCGGTAACCGGCTGAAAACGCTGTCAACCTGAACGGATCCATCAAAACTTAACGCATTCAGTGAACCATAAACCGCACCTTTTAATTGGGCCATATTCGGTAAATCCAGGAGCGCAAACCCACTAATGGAATCTTCGTGATACTCTAGAGTTTCACCTTCGAACTGAAATGGGATGGTATCCCATTGTCCATTCAAGGTCATACGATCGACATGAAGGGCTTTGTCATAATGCAAACCGTTACCGTGCAACTCTACTGCAGTGAAAAGCGTATCACCTATGAATGTAATCTTAGGCAGGTGCAGTTCATTCACTGTTATGCTGAAATCCTGAGTAGGCGTGGTATCCTTCTGCTCTGCCATTAACGTCTGTAATGCAGCAACATTAATTTCCAAATCCGATACCTGAAAAGTGCCAAGTTGCCAACCTTGCGAATAAATGAGCTCAGTGACTTCAATGCGTGCAGCATTGATCAGTGTATCATTATCAGTGTACAATTTAAGTGGCTGCAGTTCAAAGGAATTGGGGAAAATGTAATTAAACCCTTGAAAATCAGAGTTCAAATTCACTTTCTCCAATTGTGGTTCTACGAAACTGTACCATAGTTTGCGCTGAACTCCCGGAACGTTGAGGGTAACTACGAGGAGCAGAATAAGCGCTATTACAGCGACCAACGCGCCTAACCGGATATTTTTACCCAGTGCACGTGAACTTTGCTGTATTTTTGACTCATTCATGCAAAACGCACCTTACATATTAGCGATCGAAAGTTCCTGTGACGATACAAGTGCTGCAGTGTTATTAGGCACCAAAGTATTGTCTAATGAGGTGGCCTCTCAAGCAGTGCACGAAGCTTTTGGAGGAGTAGTCCCTGAATTGGCATCACGGGCACACCAACAAAACATCGTTCCTGTCGTTGATCGTGCGTTAAAGGTAGCAAATATCAGTCCTCAGGAACTAAACGCCATAGCTTTTACTAACGGCCCAGGGCTATTGGGTAGTTTACTTGTTGGTACTTCCTTCGCAAAGAGTTTGGCATTGGGATTAGCTNTNCCACTTGTTCCTGTCCATCANATGCATGCTCATGTTTTAGCGCATTTGATTGAAGATGCACATCCTCGCCCAATTGAATTCCCATTTCTCTGTTTAACCGTGAGCGGCGGACATACGCAACTCATTGAAGTACAATCGCCTAGCGCAATGACTGTATTGGGTGAGACTATTGATGATGCGGTTGGCGAGGCGTTCGATAAAGCAGCTAAAATTTTAGGGCTACCCTACCCTGGCGGTCCGCATATTGACCAATTAAGCGCTTCGGGAGATCCAACGTTCATGTCTTTCAATGAAAGCAACTTACCTGGGTTTAACTTTAGCTTTTCTGGAATGAAAACCAGTTTCCTCTATGCCCTGCAAAAAGAGATGAAGGTCAACCCAAATTTCATTAATGCGCATTTAAATGATATTTGTGCGAGCTACCAGCATGCACTTATTCAAGTATTAATGAAAAAGCTCAACGCTGCACAAAAGTCAACGAAAATTAAAAATATTGCCATTGCAGGTGGCGTGAGTGCCAATTCTGGATTAAGAGACGCTTTAACGCAATGGGGAGCTAAAAAGGGATTATCCATCTTCCTACCTCCCTTTCAATACACAACGGATAATGCAGCGATGATTGGAATCGCTGGTTATTATCAATATCTTGAAGGTATAAACGCACCGTTAAGTACTAGCGCTCAGGCTAAAATTAAATTTTAGTGAAGTTCGTTTTTGCTATTGTGTGGGCCAATTAAGTGTCTTTTATTCGTGCCATGAAAAACAAAGTTACCGTTGGGGCCACGGCGAAGGTCAATTTGCCTGATTTAGGAGTATTTAATCTACCTGCAAGAGTAGATTCAGGCGCCGCTAGCTGTGCCGTAAGTGCATCTTTCATAGANATCTATGAGGATGAACAAGGNCCTAAGTTAGCGGTGATTCTTTTTGATCCGGANAATCAATTTTACACCGGTGAAAAGTTGATATTCGACGATTTCATCCTTCGAAATGTGCGTAATTCTTTTGGTTCAAAACAAGAACGCCCGATGATCGAAACAGAGATAGTGGTGAATAAAATCAGTCATACCATCTTAATTGGATTTTCAAACCGCTCAAAGCTTACCTATGATATGCTCATAGGTCGTAACTTACTTGAACTAGGCTTCATCGTCGACGTCACTAAATAATTAGAAATGAAATTAGCCATANTAAGCGCCAATCCTTCGCTATACAGCACCTCCAGATTGGTTGAAGCCGCCCAGAAACGTGGACATGAAGTGGATGTTATCAATCACAACCACTGCTACGTGGGAATGGAGACGAATAACAACAATGTGTATTTAGGTGACCATGAACTGGTTGATTATGATGCCATAATACCGAGAATTGGTGCTTCTGTTACCTTCTATGGCAGTTCTATTATTCGCCAATTTGAAGTAAAACACGTTTACACCACACTTAGCTCGCTGGCCCTTGTTAGAAGTAGAGATAAACTGCGTGCAACGCAGGTGCTTGCTAAGAATGATATCGGAATACCTAAAACTGTTTTTGCAAAGCAGCCGCGCGACGTCCAAAACCTGATCAAGACGGTTGGTGGCCCACCCCTTATTGTCAAATTACTCGAGGGTACCCAAGGACTTGGTGTAGTGTTGGCTGAGACAAAAACTGCCGCAAAAAGTGTGATTGAGGCGTTCTATGGTCTAAATGCAAATATTCTGGTTCAAGAGTTCATCAAAGAAGCAGGTGGCTCAGACATCCGAGTTATTGTGGTTGGTGGAAAAGTGATCGCTGCATACAAGCGTCAAGGACAAGAAGGTGAATTCCGCTCTAATCTTCACCGTGGAGGCGAAGGTGTTAAAGTGAAATTATCTGCAAAAGAGAAAAAAACCGCTATTGCAGCCACTAAAGCATTGGGTTTGAATATTGCGGGTGTAGATATGCTTCGTAGTGAGCGCGGCCCACTGGTATTGGAAGTAAATAGTTCACCGGGGTTTGAAGGTGTTGAGCGCGTTACTGGAGTCGACGTTGCAGATCAAATCATTGCCTTTGTCGAAACGCAAATAGAACGCCCTATTGTCAAAACAAAAGATAAAGTAGGCGTTTAATTGCAACTCTTCTATGGACATATCACGGCAGAACGGTTTCACTTACACGAAAGTGAAATCAATCATTGCGTGCGTGTTCTCAGAAAAAATGCAGGAGATACGATACACTTCATCACAGGGGACGGAAACTTATATTTCGGAACCATTGAAGTTGCTTCCAAACGTGTGGTAGAGGGATCTTTTACTGTGAAGGAGGAGCGCTGGGGCAACGTTCCCTATGATCTTACTGTTGCAGTTGCCCCTACCAAAAACATGGATCGTTTCGAATGGTTTCTCGAAAAATCCATCGAACTCGGTGTCTCGCGCATCATTCCACTGCGCTGCGATCGTAGTGAAAGGAAAGTCATCAAAGAAGACCGTTTACTCAAGGTTGCCTTAAGTGCTGCCAAACAAAGTCTGAAAGCACGTCTTCCGCAAATAGATCCACTCACTTCCTTCAAGGATTTTATTACCATGGAGTTAGAGGGTACAAGGTGTATCGCCCATTGCGAGCCAACTGAACGAACGCCACTAACCGCGCTGGCTCCAGCAAAGTCCTTGATTGTTCTTATCGGTCCGGAAGGCGATTTCACGCCGGATGAGGTTCAATCCGCCCAGCAAGCGGGTTTTACACCCATTCATCTGGGGCAGAGCCGTCTTCGTACCGAAACTGCTGCGTTGACTGCGGTTTCGATGGTCTATGCTGCACACCTTTAACTTCTTCAAAGTCGACTTCCCTATCCATTGGATCTTTCCAGTCCTCCCAAGCCACCTCCTCGTGTTGAATGGGCGCATCACGCAGCGCTTCAATAGGTTCGGTCTGACGATAGTAAAGTGCTAAGATAAGTCCAGCTACTGCGCCACTGAGGTGTCCTTCCCAACTGATGGTGGGATCATGCGGCAATACCCCCCAAACAAATGAACCGTAGAGAAATACCATCAACATGCTTTGAGCAAGCAGTTTAACGTGGAATCTAAGTATGCCACTGAAAAATATAAAACTTACCAGCGCATAAAGCCAGGCACTTGCACCGATATGGAAATTAGGTCTTCCGATAAACCAAAGACCTATGCCCGGTAACAGAAATGCAAGCATCCACACGCGATCAAATATTTTGGGAAAAGAATAACGCAGTAATGTACCTACGAAGAATAAACTAATGGTGTTCGAGAATAAATGGTTAAAATCACCGTGGACCAGCGGAAACGTAAGAATGTGCCACGCACCGGAGAGTTGACCAGGATAGAGACCGAGCGAAGCGAAATTGGCATTAAGGGCGTGTTCTAAACCGAAACTAAATACCGTTACTGCAACCCAGATGCTCGGCCATAAAAACAGCCCTTTGTGAATTCCATATTTTGACCAACCTGACATAGCGAAAAGATAGTTACTTTCGAGTAATGAAACCGCTTGCAGAACAGCTCCGACCACAAACGTTAGACCAATATCTAGGCCAAGACCATTTAGTAGGTCAAAATGGCGCCTTACGCAAAAGTCTAGAGGTAGGCAGACTGCCATCTATAGTGCTTTGGGGTCCTCCCGGAGTAGGGAAAACCACTTTAGCATTGCTCTTAGCAAAAGAATTAGATGCCCCATTCTATCAGTTAAGTGCTGTAAATGCAGGCGTTAAGGATGTACGAGAAGTGCTGGCAACAGCTGAAAAAAAGAATCTCTTTGAAACCAAACGTCCTATTCTATTTATCGACGAGATCCATCGATTCAACAAGGGACAACAAGACAGCCTATTGCATGCAGTAGAACGTGGTTGGATCACATTGATCGGAGCAACAACAGAAAACCCTTCATTTGAGATTAATGCAGCCCTACTCTCTAGGATGCAAGTGTATGTGTTGAATTCGCACGCGAAACAAGATTTATCTAAAATGATCGACCTTGCTAATGCTACCGAATTCGCCTTGAGTAAGAAGCTAAGCATCACGGCACATGACTTCCTTATCCGCCAAAGTATGGGTGACGCTAGGAAATTATATAATCTTATCGAACTCTGCTTTCAGCAAGGAAAATCAGGTATTCCTATAAATGAAGAATTCGCTCAAAGCGTGCTTACGAATGCTCAAATTCGTTATGACAAAGGCGGTGATGAGCATTATAACATTATTTCAGCTTTCATTAAATCTATTCGCGGTTCGGACCCACAAGCAGCCGTTTATTATCTCGCACGCATGATCGAGGGCGGAGAAGATGTGAAATTCATTGCGCGCAGATTAATTATTTCTGCTTCTGAAGATATAGGATTGGCGAATCCAAATGCGTTGATGCTCGCAAATGAAACCTTTAGTGCAGTGGAACGCGTCGGTTGGCCCGAAAGTCGTATTATTCTAAGCCAGTGCGTAATCTACCTGGCTACTTCTCCGAAGTCTAGCAGTGCCTATGATGCTATTAATGCTGCTCAGAACCTCGTCCAGCAAACTGGAAATTTAGAGACCCCTGACCATCTTAAAAATGCCTCTAGTGCTTTAGCTAAGGATTTAGGTCACGGCAAAGGGTACCTCTACCCGCACGATTACTCGGGTAGCTTTATCCAACAAGAGTACTTACCTAAAGAGCTTTCAGGAACGACGCTTTGGAAGGCTTCAGGAAATTTAAAAGAACAACAACTGAGCGCACAGCAGCAAGCACTTTGGAAGGGGAAATACGAAAATTAGCGGAGGATTATCTCTGTTCTTCTGTTGAGTGCCCTACCCCTTTCTGTATCGTTTGAAGAAATAGGTTCATCCATGCCACGTCCTTCAGATTGCAATCGTTCAGAAGGTATTCCTTTTGCTATCAACCATTTCAGAACAGCCTCTGCACGGGCTTCACTGAGCGATTGGTTGTAGGATNNATTGCCCTGATTGTCTGTATGACCAATGATGGTCGCCTGTAATTTTGGCGCATCCACTAACATTCTAAAAAGCAGGGCCAATTCNTTCTCACTCTCCGGCCTCAACGTGCTTTCGTCCAATTCAAATAAAATGTTNTTTAAAGCGAATCGACTACCTGTNCTTACNGGTACCAATTTTATGTAGGCTACTTTCGGTCCGTGCAGTGGTGCTGCAAGGTAATCCAGACGCGAAATACCACCAGAATAAGGNACNTAACCTTTCTTATAGGCCGCTACCCTTATGTCGGAGANATCTGTCATGAGACGCACCCNACCAGTGTATTGGCNGCTAGTGCCATTGAAAAATTGGACACCTTCATCATTGTACAACTGAACAGTAGCATTTCCAATGGCNTTGTTGCTCAAGCTATCCACAATAACAATATCATAATTCTCACGGGCNTCAGGTTGCAAATGTTCGGGCAAGTCGAATCTGTAAAGATCTAATGCGGTCATAGTGGTGTAATCCGGTAAGATCTCATTTCCTCGATCGGAAGCGAGGTAACCAAATGTTCCGGACTTATCGATGACCATTGAAAATTCTTCTCCAAAGCTGTTTAACGGAAATCCTAAATTTACCGCTTCAGACCAGGTAGAATCGGTCAGACGAGTACACTTAAAAAAATCCGACCCGCCTAAAGATGGGCTACGTTCCGATCTAAAATAAAGGGTTTTTCCGTCAAAATGAATGAAAGGGCTACTCTCGCGATCCGGACTATTGATCGATTTCGGTAATTTTTTTCCTTTACTCCAGTTTCCATCTATACCCAAGGTGGATACGAATATATCCATATCAACTCCCATGCTGTTCTCACCACGAACAAAATAAATGGTTTGTCCATCCGGCCCTAAACTGGGCTGACTCTCCCATCTTCCAGTATTAATATCACCAGGCAATGGCTTAGGAGTTTCCCACCCATCATTCGGATTCCAGTAACTGTAATACAAATCGCATTTGCCTTTGCCGTCCGGACGATTACAAACGGTGAGCACCATGAATTGGCCATCTGCACTTATGCTTGCAGCGCCTTCATTGAGTGTTGAATTTAAATTTCCCTTCAAAGGTTTTCCATTTCGAGCCATTCCGTCCAAGGATCCCATAAACAGGTCTTCATCTGTTGGCCTGCTACCACTAATGTCTCTATGTGTATAAACGAGATACTCCGAATCACCAGAAATAGTCGGAAAATATTCGAGTTCGTCGGTTGAAAAACTTAATTGTTGAATGTTGTAATTGAAATTTTGCGCAGTGTATTCTTCATGAGCGCTCTGCGTAAATAGCAGATTGTCCAATTCATTCTGGGCCATTGCCATTCGGTCTTGCGATAACCGTGCGGTATTGATATAAAGTTCCATCGAACGAATACTCTGCTCCCATTGAAATAGGTATTTAAAAGCAATACTCATTTTCAAATGAATGCTCGAAAGCTGTTGAATAGTTAGGGCTTCCTCATAATACTCAAGCGCTGAATTGTATGCTCCGTTTCGAAAGGATTGATCTCCTGCGTAGATGTAGGGCTGGTAATAATTGTCCTTCCCTTTACTCATGCTTTTATTCAGATGTTTCCATCCTTCGTCTTCCGCACCGTTTCTAAAAGCCTCTTGAGCTTTTTGAAAGTGTTGTATTGCTGCTCTACTTTGTCCGTTTGTGGAAAAGCTTAGGAGAATAAGTGGCAACAAGACAAAAAGAAATCGGCGCATTAGAAGTATTTTTGAGGTTCTACGAAGATATCTCAATCCTATTGAAAACGAAGAGAATTGCAATAACGGGTGCGCCCGCTACAGGAAAAACAACACTTAGTGCGGCTTTGGAGGCATTAGGGTACCCTGTTTTTCATGAACAGGCGCGTGAGATTATTCAACAAAGTCTGGATAATGGCACAGATATATTACCCTGGAAAGACTTAAATGCCTTTACGGAGGTCGTTTGGGAGTTGCGCAATCAGCAGTATTCAAACGCGGTGTTAGGAAAAATTAATTTTTACGATCGTACCAACCTCGATGCATACGCGTATCTTATAAAAGGTGAAACGCAGTTGACAGAACAATGGNCGGCGGAACTAGAGCAAATGCATTTTGATGCGGTGTTCTTTTTACCGGTTTGGCCAGAGATTCATAGCCTAGATAAACAGCGTATGGAAACATTGGAGGATTGTATCGAAGTGGACGGTTACCTAAAACAAGCCTACCGCGAAAAAGGATATGATTTGATTGAAGTTCCTAAGCGCAGTGTCGAGGAGCGTGTCGCCTTTATTGAGGCACATTTATGAGTAAACAAAAGGCACTTGAAGTACTAAAAACGTATTGGGGCTATCCCGGGTTTCGTGGATTGCAAGAGGAGATCATTGCACACCTATTAAGCGGGCATGACACTATAGGACTGCTACCAACGGGTGGTGGAAAATCTATCTGTTATCAGGTTCCAGGCCTAGTGCTTCCAGGTGTTACGCTAGTGATTAGTCCATTAGTTGCTCTGATGAGTGATCAACAAAAGGGACTTGAAGACCGCGGTATTAAAAGCTACCATTTTAAAGGCTCCTACACTCCACGTAAGCTGGATGAAGCTTTTAGAAACATTCGTTTTGGAGCCTATAAGTTTGCTTTTGTTGCTCCCGAACGACTAAATAGTGAACTGTTCCAGGAATACATTAAGCATGCAGATATTGGTTTAATTGCTATTGATGAAGCGCATTGCATATCGCAATGGGGTTTCGACTTTCGACCATCGTACTTAAACGTGCATATTCTAAGAACGTTGAAGCCTGATGTTCCGGTTTTGGCTTTAACGGCCTCCGCTACGCCCAGAGTAAAAAAAGATTTAGCCGAAGCTTTGCTGATACCAGATGCAAAGGTGTTTGAAGACTCTATTCGAAGGAACAATCTACATCTGCACATCAAATTCACACCGAATAAAGAGCGTCAGCTGTTTCGACTACTATCGCGTTTAGAAGGCACAGGGATCATTTATGCAAAGACTAGGCGCAGTTGTGAGTCATTGGCAGAACTGCTGCAAAACAATGGACATTCTGCAGATTTCTATCATGCCGGTTTATTACCCGACGAAAAAGAACAGCGTCAAGAGGCTTGGCTTTCGAACGATCTTAGAATGATCGTTAGCACAACGGCCTTCGGCATGGGAATCGATAAAAGCGATGTTAATTGGGTCGTTCATTGGGACGTCCCCGATACGTTAGAAGGGTATTACCAAGAGGTGGGCAGAGGTGGTCGAGGCGGCCAAGAAGCAGCAGCTTACCTACTCTTTCATCAGCAGGATGTAGCAAGATTACAGAAAGGAATAACGGATTTACCGGATCCCATAAAAGCCCTGGANTTCTACAATAGATTTTGCAGCAGATTTCAAATTGCAATAGGTACCGGTGAGGACAAAACCTACCCCTTTAGCATCGTGGCTTTAGCAAATGATTTTAACATAAGCGTACCTATAGCTTTATCCTACATAAAATTACTTCAGCATAGGGGCTACTGGCAATTTCAAGAAAGTAGCCAAGTTTGGCCAGCACTAGAGTTTATTAGTAAACCCCTTCAATGGGAAAAATTGGAACGACAAGAAGAAGAATTGCTTATCCAATTGCTGCGCTTATATCCACATGCCATGCACCAACCCGCTCGTATTCATCTAAAAAAATGTGCGGCTTCAGCGATGCTTACTCCCCAGCAGTTCGAACGTAAACTTGCTGACTTAGCAGAGAAAGGACTGGTATCTTACCACCCCGAAACATCGGGAAGTGCGATAACATTAATGGATCCCAGACCACATAAAAAGCACCTGCATTTCCCTAAATCTTTTTTAGACAGTTGGCTTCAGAGTAAAGTCGAAAGAGCTGAAGCCATGTTATCATTATTGAAAAGCGAGGAATGTGTTTTTATTGAATTATCAAAGTACTTTGGTCAGGNTGCTGATGACCAACCTTGTGGAAAATGCAGCAGGTGTTTACACGACCATTATCCAGATGAGTACAAAGTAAGACAGCTTCTCTCTGAAGGGAATACAATTGACGATATTTGGTTTGATTTAAATTGTTCGGTAGATGAGCTTAGAAAATTCAGGTAAAAGCGTAATATATATGGGGACACCAGAATTCGCGGTAGCCCCCTTAAAGGCTTTGATTCAAGCCAACATCGCTGTAGTTGCGGTAGTGACTGTAGCGGATAAACCCGCCGGGCGCGGTAGAAAACTGAATGAAAGTGCCGTAAAAAAAGCGGCGAATGATTTTGGTATCCCTGTGCTTCAGCCGGTATCATTAAAGGATGCTTCGTTCCTTGACGACCTTGCCTCTTTTAATGCGGACTTATTTGTAGTAGTTGCATTTAGAATGTTACCTGAAGTAGTATGGAAGATGCCTCCGCTTGGAACGTTTAATCTACACGGTTCATTATTACCTGCGTATCGAGGTGCTGCTCCAATCAACTGGGCCATTATTAACGGAGAATCAAAGAGCGGGGTGACTACGTTCTTCCTAGATGAAAAAATCGATACTGGATTAATCATTCAGCAGGCGGAACTGAATATTCAAAAGGAATGGACTGCAGGGGAACTTCATGATGCAATGATGCCACTAGGTGCCTCATTAGTTGTAGACACTGTAGATTCTATTTTTAATGGGGGAAGCACAGTTCAACCACAAAAAGGCGAACTTGCTACTCATGCTCCAAAACTGAACAAAGAAAATTGCGAGCTAGACTTTACTAAGTCTCCTATTGAATTGGTCCAACAAATAAAAGGTCTTAGTCCCTTTCCTGGTGCTTATTTAGGTGCTTTTAAATTCATAAACGCTTCATTAGCAACCATCGAAGAGCGTTCGACAATGCCTGTATTATTTCGATTAAAGGGCGGTTTGTTCCTTAAATATTCCAAAGGAACCATTGAAATCACATCAATCAAGCCTAATGGAAAGCGGCTAATGACAGGAAAAGACTTTGCTAACGGTATGAAAATGGACGAATTAGCACTTATTTAGTAAGTATTTAAACTTAGTTATTAGAGGATTGTGAATAATTTAGGCTAGTTATTAACTTTTTTTAGCTCAAGGCCCGAAAACACTTGCATACAAGCAATTTTCATCTATATTTGAGAAGCATTCGTTAAAATGATTAATTAATTAAAACTAATTGCAATGAACAAAGCACAATTGATCGACGCAATGGCAGCAGACGCTGGCATCTCTAAAGCACAAGCTAAATCAGCTTTAGACTCATTCACTAACCACGTAGGTTCTACCCTAGCTTCAGGTGGCCGTATCTCTTTAGTAGGTTTCGGTTCTTTCTCTGTATCTGAGCGTGCAGCTCGCGACGGTCGTAACCCACAAACTGGTGCAGTTATCAAAATTGCTGCTAAGAAAGTAGCTAAGTTTAANGCTGGTGCTGACCTAAACGGTAAGCTCTAATCCTAGGACTTATACCTTATCAAAATGCCTTCCAAATGGAAGGCATTTTTTTTGCCCGTATGCTAAGGCTGTAAACGTTTAGTAACCCAAGCTCCTTCATGTGCCGTATAGATAATACGGTCGTGTAGTCTACCCGATCTTCCCTGCCAAAACTCAAAGGATTTAGGCGTTATTTGAAATCCACCCCATGATTCTGGTTTTGGAACTGCACTTCCCTCGGGAAATTGATGCTGAAATGCTTGAAATTTTGCCTCTAAGGCTGTTCTATCTTTGATTGGACTACTTTGATCTGACGCTGCTGCACCAATCTGACTGAGATAAGGACGCGTTTTGAAATAGTTTTCGTTCTCACTATCATCCGTCTTACTGACCGTTCCCGTAATGCGCACCTGCCGTTCTTGTTCGCGCCAAAAAAAGAGTGCGCTAATGTTTGGGTTTTGCATCAGTTGCTGTCCTTTGTCTGAAGCATAGTTGGTGTAGAATACCAATCCGTCCTGTCGTACCTCTTTCAACAAAACAATTCTATTTTGTGGTATCCCATCTTCCCCTACGGTAGCAATTGCCATGGCGTTGGCATCTTTCACCCCTAAATGTTGATAGGTCTCAAACCAATTTTTAAATTGGTCAAAAGGGTTTTTATGTAGATTCGCCTCAAGCAGTGAATCGAACTTATAATCTTCACGTATGTTATGTAAATCCATGTGTCTAAATTAGTGTAATGCAAAACAAAAACCGTCCACAAAAGGGTGCGCTTTTAATTTCTAAACCGCTTATTGGCGATGGCTTTTTTGAGCAGTCGGTCGTTTACCTAACAACGCACGATAAAGACGGTTCGCTGGGATTCACGCTTAATAAGAACTCTTCGCTGTTCGCTCAAGATTTTATGAATCAACTTCCTGGTGAGGACCCTATCTATTTTGGTGGACCTGTAGAGCAAGACGCACTCTTTTATTTGCATACGATGGATACGCTTGCTGGAGCTGTACCTGCCGGGAACGGCTTGTATTTAGGCGGTGACTATTCGGTGTTGCAAGAGGCCATGAGAACCGCAAGAGAATTGAATCTAGAAACAGCACGTTGTAAGTTTTTCTTAGGCTACAGCGGTTGGTCTGAGGGCCAGCTTGAGGAAGAAATCAAAGAAGGAACCTGGATCGTTTTAACTCCCCCTTTTGAAATAGAACCTTTAACCCTCACTACTGAGGCATGGAGAATGTACATGAAGTCACTGGGCGGCGAATTTGCCCTTTGGGCAAATGCTCCTGAGGATCCATGGATGAATTAGAGGGCGCCTAAAACATTTANTTTACGGTTGACCATTTCCATCATTTCTATTGCTTTCGCATTGCCGTAGGACTTTTTACGGTACTGCCCTACCCATTCAATTCCTCGAATGGTATTGGTAATCCAAACTTCATCCGCCTTCTGTAAATCAAATGGATTGATCGAGGCTTCTTGAACTTCCAGGTGTATATCTTTTGCCCATTCTATCACATTCTTCCTAAAAACGCCACGCAAAGCTCCATCTTCTAAGGGCGATGTGCGCAAAGTATTGCCTTGCACTAGAAAGACGTTTCCATAATTCGCTTCGACCAATTGTTTCGCGTCATTAACCAAAAGGACTGCGTCGAAATCGTTCTCATTTGCATAAATACTCCCTAATACGTACGGCAACGCATTACTACTTTTTAATGTCGAGAGCAATCCCGGTTGTACGTAATGATCTTTAAAGAGGTCAACGGTAAGCCCACTATCATTTATCACATAATCCCTGTGCTCTAACGGATCCAATTCCATCCACCAATCTACCGAATTGCTAGTGGGCGTATAGGTACCGCCACCACTTCGTACGACCTGCAATCGCAATCTTCCATTTTCAAAACCGCGTTCCTCGGCGAGTCTCAAGGATTGATCAATGATAAACTCTGGAGTAAACTCCATTGGGATCGACATGCGAAGAATGCGCATACTGGCCATTAATCGAAAATAATGATCTTCAATAAAGAGGAGTTTACCCTCACGCATTCTAATGGTCTCAAATACACCATCGCCATAACGGGCTGCACGAGCTAAAGCACTGATGGGCAATTGTTCAAGATCTTGAAGTCGCGTATTGAAATTGATCATGTGTTCGTTCTTTTAGGGTAAGCAAAGCTAGGGCAAAAAAAAAGTCCCCATACCTTGGTATGAGGACTCTCTTAACATCGAGCGCGATCGTTTAGTTTACAACGATGCGTTTGACTTGAATACCATTTTCGGTAGCAATCTGCACCAAATAGATTCCGTTATTCCAATTAGACACATCAATGCTTAAACTGTTGCCAGTGGCATCTGAAGCGTACACTACTCTACCTGTAATATCGAAAGCCTGTACACTAGTAAAGGTACTACCGTTCGTTCCTTTTATCGCTACTAGATCAGAGGCCGGGTTTGGATAAACCTTGAACGATTGCGACGCCTCAACGATACCCGCGGGTACGCCTTCCGCCTGCAATACTGTGGCCATACGAGGAATGATAAAGGCCATAACCGTATCTATCCAAGCTTGCGAAGTAGCTTCAATGTTTGGATTCGCTGGATTCTGGCTTGCATACGGATCATTTGAATCGTACCAATTCCAAGGTGCTGTATTCACTACCCAAGGCATGGTAGCGCTCGGAGGAGCAATTTCTACGGTGTATAAACACTCTTCACTCGTTGGATTCGTAGATTGCTGATCAACCCAGATTTGGTCTGTGTAGTTGGCATTGAGGAAGATATCATTATTACCGAAGTCATTGGCCTTCTTGATAGCTCCGTATGAGCCTGTAACACTAACTACAGGGAAGAATTGCTGTCCTATAGGTACGTAAACCATACCCGTGTCATAAGGTGCGAAGAAGTCGTATTTACTGTGGATGCTCAACATAGGTACATCACCTTGCTCTAACCAAGCGCCATCGCCTAATGCACCACCCATGTTGATCGCCATCAAAATATCATCTGGCATACCTGCGTGATTGATGTAGTTACGACCTGGTGAACTGTAATCCATCGTTGGCAGACCTAAAGTATTCTGACCGGTAACCACTACTTCACCACCGAATCCATCGATATCTCCAACGATTGAAGTATCCACATAAGAATCACCTGGCAAAACAGGTTGACCAAAGATTCCTGTAGAATCCTGATACTTAAATTTATTCGGTGCAGTTACTTCTGAATGCTTGTCAATAGTCGCGTAGGCGAATGTAATGTACCCACCAGAACCTTGACCGACCATAATCGTGTTACTCGCATTGATGCCGTAAGGATTACCGGCGCCCATTTGAGTAAGATTTAAATAGCGAACAAGCGCTTTCGCATCTTGGATAGAATAATATACCGCTAGTAAATTACTACCGCGACGAACATCAAGGTTAGTACTGTTTGCCAACCAACCTAAACGGTAAGAAGCAGCAATACTTACGTATCCCATCTTCGCAAAACGGCGACACATTTCTACAACAGCGCTGTCCTGACGTGTTCCTAAAGGGGAACCGTTCAATCCTTTTGGAATAAAAGACCCTGTGTGCCAAACGATCACCACTGGACGGTTCGTTGTCGTGTCGGCCGTAGGTGACGGCATGTAAAAATCAGCTTGTAACGGTTGTAGGTTAGTACCCCCGAGCATGGCTGAATCCACATAAGGGTTGAAATTAACTCCGTAACTCACATCGGACATTACGGCAATTTCACTGTCGTTAAAGATCTCCGTAGTATAGCGTTGTGCAAATACACTAGATGATACGAGCAACGAACAGATTAAAAGTGTAAACTTTTTCATAGGCATGTTCTTATTGAGAGGTTAATTAATTTGAATACTCAGGTAGGCCAACCTCCCAACTAAAGGCCCCCCAAATACTTGATATACTTTATTATTCAGGACATTACTCGCTCCTATCTTGTAAGTAATAGTGCGTTTACTGTCCGATTTTTCTTTAATACGGGTCAACGATACCTGCGCATCGCAAAGCCCATAAGAAGGTATAGAACCCGTGAACTGCGGTGAGCCCTCAAATACAAAACCTTGCACCCATTTGTAATTTACACCGGCGCCAATGAGCTTTGAATCGTCGTTATTCCAAGGATAATTACGAATGTTCCAACCTAGGTTAAATTTGTGCTCGGGGGTATTGAATGCGGGAACTATTGGATCGGTTACGGCAGAAGTGAGCTTATTCCAGCTGTAGTTTCCGGTAAGCGTTTGGTAATCACCGACGAAAGTGTTCATTCCAATGCTAAATCCTTGAGTAGTTACTTGTTCAGTAGCATTCGCGGCTACACGGTAAACTTGTAATGACTTTAATCGGTCAATAGCCGTCGTCCCCTCCTCTATCTCAGCACCGATAATGTACCCTATGAAATCATCATAAATACTGTAGTAGTAATTCGCATCTACAAAAACACGAGTTCCTATAGTAGCTCGGTAACCCGCTTCGGCCGTTTTAACTTTTTCAGGACGTATGGCATCGACGTTGAAATATCCAAAATCGTGTGACAGTCTTTCATTCGCCGGTTTACCTAAATAATCCACAATATTGTCTAATGTCACCAAAGAGTCAAAGCCATCTAGGTTGCCTAGAAGTACTGCTCTACCGACGTTATAGTTTAGATACTGGTCAGCCAATGTTGGGTTGCGAATGGCGCTGGAAAAACTTAAACGGAAGGTTTGATTTTCGGTCACCTTGTAAACCGAAGAAACTGCCGGCGAAACCAACGCTTTAAAATTCTGGTTTTTATCGATTCTACCTGTTGCACTCAATTTAAGACGCTCATCCATAAATGATTGTTCCCAACCACCATATAGCCCGGCCTCTCTATTTGTAATGACAGTGCCTGCGGTATCTGAGAATATGGTCCCTGCGCTCTTTGGCGTGTACAAACGAAAGTTTCCTCCTACTCGCAATACGGCCCCGTTGTCGTACGAAAAGGTGCGCTCTCCTTGCGTGTGGTATAAGGCTGATTTATCGTAAAACCGGCTTCCCCCTTCTGTGAAAAGCGTCGAAGTAATGTGATTTTTTAAACTTTCAAAGTCTGCTTTACCCGGGATTAAATAATTGCGCACTGGAAAACCATAGACCGCTTCCATAAAATTTAAGACCGTGCTGCTCGTAGAATCGTGCAGTTCATGAAAGAAGTCTAGATTGTCCTGGATGAGCAAATTCATTTGGTCCGAATATTCATTGACCGGTAAGTTGTTTGCGGGTGCTCCTGGTAGGGCTCGAACTTGGGGTTTTGAGAAGATCTGCCAAAAAGTTCGGTATTGATTGCTGTAAAATTGATTAGTTACAATACTGTCCTGCATGCGCAAGGCCGTGAAATACGCATCGTAGCTGTTGCCTGCGTCTTCATGTGTGGAATAGGCCCGCCAAAACCACTTTCCTTCATTTCTCAACTCTACCCGATTCTGTAAAAACAAAATATCTTTGAGGCTGTAACGGTTATCGCCTTGATATACTGTGGTTCCCGCACCGAAATTCAACGCATAAATTCCCGTGATCTCATCTGTGAATTTGTAATGCAATGCTGTGGTCAACTTCAAATTTTCCGTATCGTAGTCCACCAAATGCTTTTCCTCTATTCCAGGACGGTAAAATCTACCCATTCCAGCATAGAATTTAACATCGCCGCCATCGTCCCACCAATCTTCATCTCCGTAGCGATTCACAGCATCATAACCTCCTGGATTCGTTGCGTCGTCTCTACTCACATCCGTGGGATCCATATTATTAGCTTCCCAATCGTCCGCTTTCAAGGCAAATACATTGATTTTATAGGCGAATTTTTCATTTACTTTTGCCGCCCAGCGCAAGGAAAACTCCGTAAGATTTCGCTCACCGGCCTTCAAGCTTGCGCTTAACCCTGTGAACTGAAAAGGATCTTTCGTTTGCATGGCAATGACACCGTTGAAAGCACTGGGACCATAGAATGCTGTGCTAGCGCCCGCAATTACATCGACAGTTACGATATCTAGATCCGGGGCCCCTAAGAAGTTGCCTAAACTAAAATTTAGCCCAGGACTTTGATTATCAACTCCATCTATAAGTTGCAGTGATCGTACGGGTGAAGTACTATTGAAGCCTCTAGTATTGATTATTTTGAATCCTATACTGGCGCTTGTTAGATCAACCCCTTTGAGCGTACCTAGGTGATCGTAAAAACTGACACTTGGGCTCTCTTTAATGGCCAATGCATCCATACTTTCTACGGTGAGGGCACTCTTTTCTTGCTGGGCACTTAAGCGTTGTTGTACGACACTGACTTCTTTCAGTAGGTTCTGATCCGGTTGTAAAACGATTCTGTTCCCTGCTGCTCCTGTTGTTTTGAAATCTAAGGACTGAAAACCCATACTTTGAACGCGAACGGCTGCGCGCTCGGCATTCTTTCCATAGATACTTAAGGACCAATTCCCGTCAAAATCGGTCACTGTACCTATAGTTGTCGGCATGGATTCATTTAATACTACAACGCTTGCTCCTACAATAGGCTCTCCGCGTGGATCAACAACAATCCCGCTTAGTTGCGCGTACAGTGAACTTCCGCACAGAAGTGCGATTAAAAGAAGGGTTTTGTTCATACCCTTAAAATAGAAAGATTTTCGATTAAAAAAGGTGCCTGTACCTCTTATTCTAACTTATTTGTTAGCAGCACGTTGAAGACGGTCATTGACCGCTCTTCCTAGACCATTTTCAGGCAATAAGTGCGCAAATATTTGAGTTACTTGCATACTGCCTAAAACACGTAAACCTTTAAAAAGATTCGTCGCTGCCTCTGTGTCAGAGCGTCGCTCACTCAAATTGTAGCCCGTGCCGTGGGTGATGGTTTCACCCCAATAAAGTATTCCTATGGCATCAGCATCCACCAACTGTAAAGCAGCCAACAATGCTTCTCTGTCTTTAAATAACTGAACAGGAATCCCGGGGTTGTAGTGTGAGGTGAGCATTCCAGGGGCATTTGGATTTGAAGAACTTAACTGTGTAGCAATCGGACCCAGGACACGTTCCAATTGTTCCAACGCCATTCCGCCTAAGCGCAATACTTTAGGTACACCACTACTCATATCGACTATGGTACTTTCAATACCAACACTGCATGGACCGCCATCGACAACGCCTGAAATCAAGTTGCCTAACTGGTCTAGTACATGCTGGGCTGTAGTTGGAGAAGCAAAACCAAACGGATTCGCGCTTGGCGCAGCGATATAAAGTCCACTAGAATGCAGTACCTCAAGCATCACAGGGTGTGCGGGAATTCTAACTGCCACAGTGGAATGTCCGCTCGTTACTAAATCTGGAATCGTATTCTTTTTCGGCAAAACTACCGTTAATGGACCCGGACTAAAAGCGAGGAAAAGCTGCTCAGCTGCTTCAGATAATTCCGCTATGTCTCTAACTGCAGCCAAAGTAGGCACGTGAACAATCAGCGGATCAAAACGGGGTCTATTCTTAGCTTTAAATACTTGAGCCACTGCCGACTCGTTGGTAGCATCTGCGCCTAAACCATAAACCGTTTCCGTGGGTAAACCCAAGATCTGCCCATCTAGTAGCGCATTTACGGCTTCTGCAACTGAAAGTACCTTACCCATAGCATCAAGGAATATGCATGTATTTATGTGTCTGTAAGCTCACCTTCCATTTTGGATTAGTCATCGCTTACTCCATTCAGGTTGTAAAAACAATTGGCAACCGACGTGCATTTTAGCGGCATGCTCCTCTGCCCATTTAAAGTCGTTTTGATTGTAGATAATGACCTTCAATTCATGAGCAGCATCATAGTACGACTCCTTCGGTTGAGCGGTCTTCTTAGGACTTAAACAGATCCAGTCCCAATCTCCCGTCAGCCTGTAGGCACCGGAAGTTTCTACAAATACCTGCATACCTTCCGCTTTCAAGGAGGAAACTAACGGCTCCATATTCCAAGTTAATGGTTCACCTCCTGTGACCACTACGGTTGAACTGTATTTCTTTGCATTTGCTACAATAGCCGCAATAGGCGTTGGCGGATGACTATCGGGGTTCCAACTTTCCTTAACATCGCACCAATGGCAACCTACATCACAGCCACCGATTCGTATAAAATAAGCAGCCTTTCCGGTATGAAATCCTTCTCCTTGTATGGTATAAAACTCTTCCATTAATGGAACGACTAACCCGTCTCTAATGTCGGATTGCTGGTAACTCGATGACGTTTGAATATCTTTCACTTAGTCTCCTAACTCCGTTACCTTCATCGTATTCATCATCAAAGCAGCACGAGTCATTGGCCCCACACCTCCTGGCACAGGTGTAATGAAACTGCATTTAGGCGCCACAGCGTCATAGTCCACATCACCAAGCAACCTAAAGCCGCTTTTCTTGGTGCTATCGTCTACTCGCGTGATGCCCACATCAATAACACATGCGCCCTCTTTAACCATATCGGCGGTTACAAATCCCGGACGCCCTAAGGCTGCAACGATAATATCTGCATTTCGACAAATTTCTTCAAGGTTACGCGTACGACTATGGCAAAGCGTCACCGTACAATTTCCAGGATAATTATGCTGACTCAGCAAAATGGACATCGGCGAACCTACGATATGTGAGCGGCCTATTACGACACAATTTTTCCCTTCAGTAGGAACTTCATATCGACGCAACAATTCAACGATTCCTTGCGGCGTGGCTGGAATGTAAGTGGGAAGATTCAGAGTCATCTTGCCAACATTTTGTGGATGAAATCCGTCTACATCTTTCTTCGGATCAACAGCTAATAAAACCTTGGTTTCATCAATATGCTTAGGCAATGGCAATTGTACAATATAGCCGTCAATATCCTCGTCATTATTGAGTTTTCCAATGGCCTTCAAAAGCTCAGCCTCCGTAGTTTCCGAAGCAAGCTTAATCAACGTTGAACCGAAGCCAACCTCTTCACAATCACGTACTTTAGCATTTACATAGGTTCGTGAAGCTCCGTCCTCTCCTACTAAAATTGCAGCGAGATGAGGGATTTTTTTGCCTTGTGCCTTTAACTCTTTGACCTTTAGAGCCAATTCTTGTCTGATTTTGGCTGAGGTTACTTTTCCGTCTAAAACTACCATAGCATATTTTTTAGCGCATACCGCGCATCATATTCATCATTCCGCGTTTACCGCCTCCACTTTGCATCATTTTCATGACTTTGCGCATGTCTGTAAACTGCTTTAATAGGTTATTTACATCCTGTACAGTGCGTCCAGAACCCGAAGCGATGCGTTTCCTACGCGATCCATTAATGGTATCCGGCTGCTGTCGTTCGGTAGGCGTCATAGAATTAATCATTGCTTCAATATGTTTGAAGGCATCATCATCGATATCCACATCTTTTAAAGCCTTGCCCATACCTGGAATCATCCCCATTAAATCCTTCATGTTCCCCATCTTCTTGATCTGCTGGATTTGCTCCATAAAATCATCGAAACCGAAGGCATCCTGAGAGATTTTCTTGCTCATTTTCCGAGCACTCTCTTCATCAAATTGTTCCTGTGCTTTTTCAACAAGACTCACCACATCCCCCATGCCTAAGATGCGGTCTGCCATACGGTCAGGATGGAAGACGTCTAATGCTTCCATTTTCTCACCCGTACCAATAAACTTAATGGGTTTATTGACAACAGATTTAATAGTCAATGCTGCACCACCTCTAGTATCACCGTCGAGTTTGGTTAGAATAACGCCTTCAAAATCTAAAACATCGTTAAATGCTTTCGCCGTATTTACAGCATCTTGACCCGTCATCGCATCCACTACAAACAGCGTTTCTTGAGGAGCTACAGCTTTATGTATACGACCTATTTCGTCCATCATCGCTGCATCCACAGCCAAACGACCCGCCGTATCCACAATGACTGTATTGTAGCCCTTGCTCTTCGCGTGCTTTACCGCATTCTCGGCGATGCTTACGGGATCCTGATTTCCAACTTCAGCGTAGACCTCTATGCCTAATTGCTCTCCCAATACTTGCAATTGATTGATTGCAGCAGGTCTATAGACATCACAGGCCACCAATAAAGGTTTGCGTGATTTTTTGCGGAGTAAATAATTGGCCAATTTCGCACTGTGTGTCGTCTTCCCGGACCCCTGAAGGCCCGCCATAAGAATAATCGACGGTGATGCCGTGAGATTCAAACCTTCAGCCTGACCGCCCATTAATTCGGCCATTTCATCGCGAACAATCTTCACCATCGCCTGGCCTGGCTTAACTGCAGTGATAACGCCTTGTCCTATGGCTTTTGCCTTGACGGAATTGGTAAAGTCCTTGGCAATTTTAAAACTGACATCAGCCTCAACGAGCGCGCGACGAATCTGCTTTACGCTATCCGCGATGTTTAATTCAGTTATTTTATGATTCCCTTTGAGTATGTCAAAGGCACCTTCTAAACGGTCACTTAAACTTTCAAACATGGGCTTAAACGTTTGGTATATTTTCTAAAGTCGCTAAAAAGAAGCGCCAACTCTTCTGAACGGAACTGATTTGACATTTTTCGTCAGGCGAATGCGCACCACGAATATTTGGGCCGAAAGAAATCAATTCCATTTCCGGATAATTGGTTCCTAAGATTCCACATTCTAAGCCTGCATGGCACGCTTGAATTTTTGGTTCGGCATTGAAAAGATCGCGGTACAACCCGTTCATGGTGGTTAAAATGTTGCTTTTAGGATTAGGTGCCCAACCCGGATAATCGCCGCTCAAATCAACGGCACATCCTGCAGTTTCAAAGATCCGCTGTATTCCACGTGCTAAATCCATCTTCTCAGTCTCAACTGCACTGCGCGTAAGACACATTACAGTAAAATCACCGTCCTGCAAAGCTACTCGAGCAAGGTTATTCGAGGTTTGAACTAAGCCTGCAATGTCTGGAGACATGCGATAAATCCCGTTTGGACAAGCATATATTGCACTAATGATGGACTGGCTTGCTGCTAAAGAAAGAGCCTTCTCGGGTCGGTTTATAGATTCGCAACTAATTTCGATATCGGCGTCGGTGGTGGCGTGTTCGTCTACGAACTCTTCACCAACCTCAGTAATCACTGCTTCAAACGCCTCTTCAGACCCGTGCCATAAGACGTGAGCAACACTCTCTCTTGGAATAGCATTTCGTAGACTCCCGCCATCCAAAGCGACCAATTGGACCCCACTTCCCAAACGATCGAGCAAACGGTTCATGAGCTTATTCGCATTACCTAAGCCTTTATGAATATCCATGCCACTGTGGCCTCCATTCAGTCCCTTAATGGTAATTTCGTAAGCTGAAGCCGTATTTTCTGTAGGCTCCATCTCAAAAGAACGCGTCGCAGTAACATCTATACCTCCTGCACACCCAATGGTCAGTTCATCGTCATCTTCTGTATCGATATTCAAAAGAATCTTGCCGTTTAGCATTCCGCCCTTGAGCTCTAATGCACCAGTCATTCCAGTTTCCTCATCGATCGTAAAAAGTGCATCAATAGCTGGATGCGCTATGGTATCCGACGACAAAACCGCCATGATGAAGGCTACACCCATCCCGTTATCTGCTCCAAGTGTGGTGCCTTGTGCCTTTACCCAATCTCCATCGACTAACATCTTAATACCTTCTGCATCAAAGTCAAAAGTGGTGTCGTTATTCTTTTGGTGAACCATGTCGAGGTGCGCCTGTAAGACCACCGCTGTTCTATTTTCCATACCAGGAGAGGCCGGTTTCCGAATAAAAACGTTACCGATGTGATCCACTTCAGTAGGTAGGTTCAAACTGTGCCCGAAATCCACCATGAATTGAATAACACGCTCTTCTTTTTTCGACGGTCGGGGTACTGCATTTAAATCTGCAAAGTGATTCCAAACGGCGTTTGGTGCTAAGGCTCTTACTTCTTTACTCATCTTACATTCTATTTGGCACTTGGATACCCAAGCAGTTCATCGAAGCCTTGATTACTTCGCCTACTTTCTTACTCAACAACAAACGAAAGGCAATGCTTTGTTCGGTTTCTGCCTTCAAAATGCTGTTGTTTTGATAAAATCCGTTGTATTTCTTCACCAATTCATAAGTGTAATTCGCCAAGACTGCTGGAGAAAAGTTTCTCGCCGCTTGGTCCATTACTTCTGGGAATTGCAATAATGCTTTGATAACTACCGTTTCATCTTCATTCAGCGTTAACGCAGTCCAATCTACACCGGCTCCTTGTGGAGCCTTGCGCTGAAGGCTTTGAATACGCGCATATGCATATTGAATAAATGGACCGGTATGCCCATTAAAATCTATACTTTCGGCTGGATTGAACAACATGCGCTTTTTGGGATCCACTTTTAAGATAAAGTATTTCAGTGCACCCAAGCCCAGTGTGGTAAAGAGTTCTTGTTGTTCTGCCTCTTCGAGTCCGTCCAATTTCCCGAGTTCTTTCGAAATAGCTTCAGCATCTGCCACCATTCCATCGATCAAATCATCGGCATCCACTACGGTACCTTCTCTACTTTTCATTTTACCAGAAGGAAGATCAACCATTCCATAGCTTAAATGATGCAGTTGCTCCGCCCATGCATAACCCAATTTCGACAGTATCAAAAAGAGCACTTTAAAATGGTAGTCCTGCTCATTGCCCACCACATAAGTCATTCCCTTTGCCTCAAAATCTTTGAAACGTTGAATGGCCGTACCGATGTCCTGGGTCATGTAAACGCTAGTTCCATCGCTTCGAAGGACCAATTTATGATCTAAACCATCACTCTCAAGATCAATCCAAACGGAGCCATCTTCCTTCTTATAAAAAACGCCAGATTCGAGTCCTTTGGTGACATCGTCCTTACCAAGAACATAGGTTTGGCTTTCGTAATAGTTCTTATCAAAGTTTACGCCCAATTTGGCGTAGGTAGTATTGAAACCGTTATACACCCAATCATTCATGGTTTTCCAAAGTGCCACTACACCGGCATCTCCTTCCTCCCATTTCAAAAGCATCTGTTGTGCCTTCAAAAGTGATGGAGCTTGTTTTTTAGCATCTTCCTCCGTTTTGCCCTCGGCAATTAACGCTTTGATTTCTTCTTTGTAAACCTGGTCAAATTTAACATAGTACTTACCCACCAAATGGTCCCCTTTTAATCCTGAGGAATCGGGAGTTTCGCCATTTCCATATTCTTGCCAGGCCAACATGGACTTACAAATATGTATGCCACGGTCATTGATGATCTGTACCTTAGTAACGGCAACACCATTTGCTTTTAAAATCTCAGCAACCGAATAGCCTAAAAGATTGTTCCGGATGTGCCCCAGGTGCAGCGGTTTATTTGTATTGGGTGAACTGTATTCTACAATGTATGCACCTTTCGACCCGGGTGCTGGAAGACCAAAGTTTAGGTCAGTAGAAAAAGTTTTGAATTGGTCCACATATACACCGCGGTCTAAACTCAGGTTCAAGAAACCTTTAACTACGTTGAAGCCCGCTATTGCTTGCATGTCTAGAAGCTTTGCCCCTATTTCTTCCGCAACTTCTTCGGGTTTCTTTTTAGCGGCACGAACGAACGGGAAAACCACCAGTGTTAGGTCTCCATCAAATTCTTTACGGGTTTCTTGAAGCTCGGGCTGTACCTGAACGGCATAGAGCGCATTAAGGGCTGTACTAATGTTTTGTTCTAAACTCATTTATGCCGTTTTTGTCAAATATATTTCGGCCAACATGCAACGTGCACTACCTCCACCGAGGGTTTCTATAGTATGCAAATCACTGTGAAGGATCGTGTGGTACTGGGATATAAAATCAATCTGCTCTGAAGTAAGTGCGCGGTAGGCACTTGAACTCATTACTAAAATTAATTGGTCAGCGGTCCCCTTCACAAGCAACATGTTACCGGCAAAATTACTCTTTTGTGCCACGCTGATCTCCAAAATCTGTTTACCACTCTTAAGAATGGCATCCGCTACAGCAGTGCGTTCATTGGAATCGTATATGGTGTCCAAACAAACCAGCACATAAGCATCCGTTACGCACATCATAACATTGGTGTGGTAAATCTGACCCGGTCCTTCAGGCGTCTCTTGATAGGCTGTAAATACTACCGGCGTGTACTTAAATTCCGCACAAAACGCCCGAAACAATCCTTCATCAGCCCGCTGCGACCGAGCGAGGTAGGCAATTTTCGAATCGTGATCGAGCACCATAGAACCAGTGCCTTCGAGGTAGCGTTCTTCGTACTCTGAAGCGGTATAATCTATGGTCGTACCGACCTCATAACCGCGACGCTCGAGCTCTTCAAAGATATCAGACCGGCGCTCTAGTCGCCTGTTTTCAGCCTTCATTGGATACAAAACGATGCGGCCATCGTCGTGCATACTAATCCAATTGTTTGGAAAAATACTGTCCGGCGTGTGAGGCACCAACGTATCATCTAAAACTTCAACTCGAACACCTTTTGCACGCAGATTTCTTACGAATCCATCAAATTCATCACGGGCCAATTCCTGCGCATTTTGTTCGCTTGTTCCCTTCTTTTGGTAAAAATTGTCCACAGCCGTTTGTTCATTCATAGCGAATGCAACAGGGCGTACCATTAATACTGTATTCGTAGCGTTTTTAGTCATTTATACACGCTTTAGAGGCATGGTTGTGCATCGCAGCAAACCGCCCATTTTAACTATCTCATCATACACAACACTGTGTACATTCAATCCTCGTTCCTTCAACCAGCCTTGCATAGCCGCGCATTTTGCCGAAACAATGACATCTTTTGGGCTAAAGCTAAAAACGTTAGTGGCAAGGAAGTAGGCCTCTTCTGGAGTACAACGGTACACATTGGATGTCCCATACCGCTCAACCAACCATTGCACATCTGATTCGTTTTTAAACAGATGCGGCGCGATTAGAGCTCCCCCACCAATGGGCTGAAAGGCACAATCTAAATGCAGGGATCCTTTGAGCGGGTCGTGATCGTCCTTGTGTAACTCAAACCCCTTGAATTCTTTAGCCGGGAATTCATCTGCTAAATAGTCCATTCCTCTGTAGTTGGTCCGAGCCGTTTTATAATTTTCAAACGTATGATCATCGCTGACACCTACTAAAACATAGTCATTGTCAACAATAACATCTCCACCTTCTGCATAACAACCACTAGGCATCATGATGATATTACCTGAAGGAATGGTCTCTTCTATTTCAGCCATCGCGCCTCGCTCTTCTGAGCGGTCGGCAATGACATTGGGTATGATGTACTGGTCCTCAATCACAAACGCAATATCTCGAGCAAAAACCTGATTTAAGGAATGAATCAAGGACGGACGTAAGACTTTGACGCCGTTACTTTCAAGGATCTCAATCAATCCTTTGAGTTGAAGCATGCAATCTTTTTCCTCAGGAAAAACGCCGAGCTTCACAGCCTCAAAGCTGCGGGCATCATAGCATTCCTCTAATTTTGGAACTCCCCCCATGCGCATGGCTAAGCCCACAACTACAGTGTCTAAGCGACCGTATTCATTTTGAATTTCTGGTAGAATTTGCATGAAAATCTGTTTGAAAGACAAAAATAAGGCTTTAATGTGTTGATAACGCTATCGAAAGGCCCGAGTTTACTAACGACTACAGGCTTATTTTTGAGAGTATAACACACCGACTCCCATGGCGAAGAAATCCACGAAGAAGACACCTAAGGAACCGTCTAAGTTCTCTATTCAACTCAAGCAGCTAACGGCTGATACTAAGGAAATTACAGGGGATCCCACGACAAAAATTTTCACTTCCCTCTTATTGGTGATGTTTGGATTTTTCATAGCTATAGCATTGGTTAGCTTCTATCAAAATTGGGCGCAGGACTACAGTTTGTCCACAACTTCGACACGAGATTTCTCCAATCCTAGTTATGTAGGAAACGTTTTTGGACGCTTCGGAAATGCGTTAGGTAGCCTACTTGTCCTCAAGGGTTTTGGATTCGCTGGTATCCTCGTACCCGTTTGGATGATGCTCTATGGCCTAAAGCATGCCTTTGCGTTTCGACGTATCAAACCTTGGGCACTTTTTAACCACTTTTTAGTTCTGACCTTCCTCGTTTCTTTGTTCTTTGGGTGGTTTTCGAACGAACATCCTTCACTTTTTTCAGGACTTTCAGGGTATTACCTCTATTTGAATCTTGCGCTGTATCTGGGACGCATGGGTGTTTTATTGGTACTTTTTACTGCGGTTATACTCTATATCGTGATCGCATTTAAAATTAGATCGCTAACTTTTAGTGTGCGCGCTGCGAAGCTTGAGGAGACTCATGACGCTCCGTCTATTGACAGCGATCTTGAAGCCTCTACCGTACTTGCACCTGAGCCGGAGGATGATTCGGAAGAGCACAGTATAGAGTTGATCACAAAAACCGAGGATAAAATCACTCCTGAACCCGTTTTCGCTTCTAAGTCAACTAGTGCGTCGGATCCGATACCTAATGAGGCGGAGCCGGAGACTGCTTCAGCAATAGATGTCGTTGTCGAAGTACATCAAGAAGCAGTTGAAGATGAAAAGTCTATTAACAAGAAAGTCAAAGACTTCGGTGAATACGACCCTACTTTAGATTTGAGTAAATTCCAACTGCCTAAAATAGACCTCTTACAACCTTATGGTGATGGAAAAATCACATTTGATAAAGAGGAAATTGAGGCCAACAAAGACCGCATTGTAGACACTTTAAAGAACTACAATATTGAAATCAAGGAGATCAAAGCCACCATAGGACCAACGGTTACGTTGTATGAAATTGTTCCAGCAGCGGGTATTCGTATTTCGAAGATTAAGAATCTGGAAGACGATATTGCATTGAGTTTAGCCGCTTTGGGTATTCGCATCATCGCTCCGATACCGGGTAAGGGAACTATTGGTATAGAGGTACCCAATGCCAATCCACAAGTCGTGAGTATGCGTCAGGTCATTGCCAGTAAAAAGTTCCAGGAATCCAATATGGAGTTACCTGTCGCTATGGGACGAACCATCACCAATGAAAACTTCATCTTTGATTTAGCGAAGATGCCCCACCTTCTAATGGCGGGTGCAACTGGTCAAGGTAAATCTGTTGGTTTGAATGCCATATTAACCTCGCTCCTATACAAGAAGCATCCGAGCCAGTTAAAATTTGTTTTGGTTGACCCTAAGAAAGTGGAGTTGACGCTCTACAACAAAATTGAGCGTCATTACCTCGCTGTACTCCCCGATACGGACGAAGCCATCATTACGGATACGGCAAAAGTGATCAACACACTAAATTCGCTCTGTATTGAAATGGATAACCGCTATGAGCTGCTGAAGTCTGCTATGGTACGTAACATTAAGGAATACAATACAAAGTTTATTTCTAGAAGATTAAATCCAGAAGAAGGACACAAGTTCTTGCCTTACATCGTTCTTGTGATCGATGAATTTGCAGATTTAATCATGACCGCAGGAAAAGAGGTTGAAATGCCCATTGCACGTTTAGCACAACTTGCCCGTGCCATTGGAATACATTTGATTGTGGCTACTCAACGTCCATCTGTCAATGTGATTACGGGGATTATTAAAGCGAATTTCCCAGCTCGTGCTGCATTTAGGGTTACCTCGAAAATTGACTCTCGTACCATTCTTGATGCGGGAGGTGCGGATCAACTCATTGGTAAAGGTGATATGCTTTTCTCGCAAGGATCTGATCTTGTTCGACTCCAATGTGCGTTCGTAGATACACCGGAGGTTGAAGAAATCTGTGATTTTATTGGAAATCAGCAAGCCTATCCTATGGCGTACCAGTTGCCAGAATATGTAGGGGAAGAAGGCGGTGGCGTAGGCGATATAGATCCTTCTGATCGAGATTCACTATTCGAAGATGCTGCTCGATTGGTGGTGCAAACCCAACAAGGGTCGACCTCTATGATTCAACGGAAATTAAAATTGGGCTACAATAGAGCAGGACGTATTGTGGACCAATTAGAAGCTGCAGGCATTCTCGGTCCCTTTGAAGGTTCTAAAGCTCGACAAGTTTTAGTTCCAGATGAATTCGCTTTGGAACAGAAATTGAAAGGAGATGCGTAAATTCGCCGATATGAAATTATTCGCTTTACTTCTAGTACCCTTTTTTGCTCAAGCGCAAACGCACAATAGTGCAAAGGATTTACTCAACGATGTTTACGAGCATACCCTGACGCTCGAAACGCAACACATCGTATTTACCAACACCATTGGTGCCCCCAGCAATGGCGGTATGAAGGAACGCACTTCTAAAGGTGAACTCTTTGCTTTTGGGGAAAAAGTACGTGTTAAAACGGATGCATTTGAATTTCTATCCGACGGATCAAAGGCCTATTTAATTTATCCAGAAGATGAAGAAATAGAAACCACTGCGTCAGATGAAGAGACTTCACTGAGTCCGGCGGATATTTTAAAGAATTATCAAAGCGGGTATAGCTACAAAATAGCTGGTAAAGCCCAAGAAAAGGGTAAGACCATACAATATGTAGCGCTTCGTCCCGTTGCTAGTGAAGAAGTGAAAGAAATACTCATTGGTATTGACGTAAAAAGCCTGCTATTGCAAAACTACACACAGTACGGAACAAACGGAGTAAAGACGGTCTTTAGAGTTGATTCTTATGAGGTAAATATTCCTTTAGATAAAGAGATGTTCAATATTAATTCCAAAGAATTTGAAGGCTTTTATCGTCTCTAAAAACACATGAAAAAACTAGACCTTTATGTCTTAAAGAGTTTTATCAGACCATTGATCCCTACACTAGGAATCATGGTCTTTTTCTTTTTGATGCAAATGGTCTGGAAATACGTGGATGATCTCGCAGGGAAGGGAATTGAGTGGTACGTATTGTTAGAGCTACTCTTTTATTGGGCTGCGAGTGTCGTTCCATTTGCTTTACCTGTCAGTGTATTATTTGCTTCCCTCCTCACATTTGGGAACTTCGGTGAACATTATGAGCTTGCCGCAATGAAAGGCTCGGGAATTTCACTCTTTAGAGGCATTCGTTCCCTTATCGTTCTGAATATTGCCATCGCTTTTGGTGCCTTTTACTTCTACAATAATGTGATTCCTGTGGCCAATTTAAAAGGTCAAAGTCTGCTCATCAACATTTCTAAAAGTAAGCCCGCCTTTCACATCACACCGGGCATCTTTTACAATGGTTTTCAGGGTTATAGTATTAAAATAGGTAGTAAAGAAGGTGAAGGTGAGCAACTTCTAAGTGACATTTTCATCTACGATCATCAAGAAGCCAAAAAGGGGAATCTGAAAGTATTGACTGCCGCTACTGGAATCATGCGACCTGTGGCGGATGATCAATACTTAGAGATTGAATTACATAACGGTGCTACCTACGAAGATATTGATCGCAAACTTGTTGAGGAACGACAGAAAATGCCATGGGCCAGAAGTGCCTTTGATACCGCCTACCTCCGCTTCCCTTTAACCAATTTCAGTAACGCAGATTTGTACAAAACACGTCGGAAAGATTTCATGATGATGAATACCCTGCAGTTAAAAGAAACTGCGGATACACTTGCTTTACAGATCGCAGAACGCCAAGAGAATTTCACCAAAAATCTAAAGGGTAAATACAAATTTGACTACATCGATATCGCCAGCGGACAATCGGCAGATATTTCCAACGATAATGTCATGAAAAACCTTCTGAGCGGCATGCGCATACGAGCTTCTCAAAATGCCATTCGATTGGCCCGAAGTAATTTAGATTATCTGAAGCAAATGGAACGCGAGATGAACTGGCGTAGAGAAACACGAATTCGGCATTTTTTAGAATATTACAAAAAGTTCGCTCTCGGTGGCAGCGTATTAATCATGTTCTTTATTGGTGCTCCACTAGGGAGTATCATACGTAAGGGTGGAATTGGTTTACCGTTAGTCATCTCAACCGTCGCGTTTTTAATTTTTCACATCTTGAATACCACTTTTGAGAAAATGGGCCGCGAACTCCTTATGGACCCTGCCCTAGCGATTTGGTTACCTTCTATGATTTTAGCCCCTATCGCTCTCTGGCTGACTAAAAGTGCTTCGAGTGATACGGCGCTCGTTTCCGGTGAATGGTTCAGTAAAATAGTAGCCCGATTAAACTCCAAAAAGTCCTAGTGAAGAAGCTTCTTATTCTATCTAATAAAGTACCCTATCCTTCTCAAGATGGAAGTTCTATAGCCATGGCAAGGCTTCTAGAAGATCTCTTAGCATTACAAATCTTTGAAATCACCTATGGTGCCTTAAACACGACGAAGCATCAGAAGAACCTAGAGGATTTCCCAAAACAAATATCGAGTGCAATCCAGCTCAAAGTTTTTAATGCGAATACATCGCCCACTATTACATCAGCCGTAAACAACTTACTCTTTACAAGCGCACCGTACCATTCCATTCGTTTTTACATCAAACCCATGGTCGATTGGCTTCGCGGATTTCAGCAAGGCCACTTTGATTTTGTACTACTGGAAGGTGCCTTTATGGGCGATTATTTAAATGATGTACAGCGGATTGCGCAACATACTACACTGAGAGCGCATAATTTGGAACATATCATCTGGGAACGCACCAGCGAAGCCGAGAGAAACCCATTAAAAAAATGGTATTTAACGCTTCAAAGTAAGCGCTTGAAAAAGTTTGAAAAGACATTGACAAAAACTGTTAATTCCGTTTGGAGTATCAGTAATGAGGATGAAAAGTGGTTTGAAAGATACAATCCAAAAACATCGACTATTGCTGTTTCCATAGAACGTCAAGAACTTTTGACCGATCTAGCTCCACTCTCTTGTTTTCACTTAGGTGCGCTGGATTGGGAACCTAATCTTCAAGGACTGAATTGGTTTTTAACTGCAGTTTGGCCCATCGTTCTTCAAAAAATTCCAAACGCAACGTTTCACATTGCCGGAAACAATCCCCCAAAACACCTCCAAAGTGATGAGGGAATGAACTGTATTGTTCACGGTCGTGTTCCGGATGCGGAAGTCTTTGCAAAATCGCATGGAATTTCAATCATACCACTTTTAGCCGGTTCAGGTGTTCGCATTAAGATGATTATGAATGCATCTTGGGGTATTCCTATGGTAAGCACGACTATTGGCGCTGAAGGTCTTTTTAACGAGACCAACCAAGGCGTTTTACTTGCCGATTCTGCGGAAGATTTTGCACATGCACTCATTGAACTCTTGGATTCTAGAGATAAAGCAAACATGCTTGGCACCCTAGCAAACCAACATATACTTAGTAGCTTTGGTCCAGAATTTATTCAGGAAAATATAGCAAAGGCATGGTCAGTTTAACGATGATAATTTCTCTTGCAGCCTTGTGCTTGATAGGATTGACCTACGTTGTTTATCCCTTGTGGCAATTAACTTTTCCTGGGCGGCCCATCGACTTCACAGGAGCATTCACACCACCGTCGGTATGTATTGTGTTCGCCGCCTACAATGAGGCATCCATTATTGAGGCTAAAATTCGAAGTATTTACAATACCCGATACCCCATTGACCGTGTTTCCGTTTGGATTGGTAGCGATTTAAGTACTGACGGAACAGATGATATTATTCGCGAATTGCAGCATGAATTTCCCCAGCTCCATCTTCACGTAAATGAAAGACGCTCGGGTAAATCGGCTACCATCAATGCATTAGTAGATCAAACGGATGCTGAGGTGATCATCGCCACAGATGCAAACATTTTATTCAAAGAAGCGACAATAGAGGAATTGGTTCGGCCAATTGCACTTCAAATAGCTACGGCCGTAGCAGGTACCCTTGCTTATGAAGCTGGCGGGGTCTCAAATAGCACTGCTTCAAATGAAAAAGCGTACCTCTCTATTGAAAATTTGATACGTCGCGCTGAAAGCAGAAAACACGGCATTTGCTTTGGTATGGAAGGCGGCTTATACAGCATGAGAAAATCATTTTGGCAGCCCATACCTCCCAACACTTTTATGGAGGATTTCTTTCAAACGGTACAGCTTATTTCTCGCGATCAAAAAGTGCTGTTCAATGAAGCGGCCATTGGACTGGAAGATGTAAGTACCTCATTGAAAGAAGAATACAAGAGGAAAATCCGTATTAGTATAGGGAATTGGCAAAACTTGATGCGCTTCTATCCATTAATATGGAAACACATCTATCCCTTTGGCGTACTGTTTTTATTGCATAAAGTATTGCGTTGGCTGACCCCACATCTGTACCTCCTTGCCTTGATTGCTGGACTCTTTACCTCACATTGGGTACTCTTTGCTAGTGTACTTATTGGCATTCCTGTTTCACAGTTTATCCTATTGGCCTTCGGTTTGGCCACACCTTTAGCGTATTTTTACGCAATGAATGCAGCGCTTTTTATTGGCTTCCTTCGGTATTTGAAAGGAGTTAAATCAAGCGTATGGCAACCCACTAAGAGAAATCAGCATGAGTCTTAATACCATAGAAGAAGCGTTAGAAGATATTGCCCAAGGCAAAGTTGTTATTGTAGTTGACGACGAGGATCGCGAAAATGAAGGCGATTTTGTCGCGGCCGCGGAGCTCGTATCTCCAGAGATGATCAATTTCATGGCGACGGAAGGGCGCGGTCTAATTTGTACTCCTATTCTTCGAAAACGCGCTGAGGAATTGGACCTACCGCCTATGGTATCAAACAATACAGATCCGAACAATACTGCTTTCACCGTGAGTATAGATCGTATCGGTGAAGGTTGTACCACGGGTATAAGTGCCTATGATCGCTACATGACGGTAAAGGCATTGGTAGATCCTGCCATTCGCCCTGACCAATTGGCAAGACCAGGTCATATCTTCCCCCTCATTGCGAAAGACGGCGGCGTGCTGCGTCGCGTCGGGCATACCGAGGCGGCTGTGGATTTAGCCCGCCTTGCTGGTCTAGCTCCAGCGGGAGTGATTGTTGAGATTATGAACGAGGATGGAACCATGGCCCGATTACCGCAACTCAAAGAAATAGCGGTGAAGCATAATCTTAAAATCATTACGATAGAAGACCTTGTCGCCTACCGTATGTCTAAAGAAAGTTTGATCGAACTCGAAGAGAAGGTTCAAATCACGACACCGCACGGAGAATTCACGCTACACGCATTCGAACAAAAAACCAACCATCAAGTCCATTTGGCGTTGACCATGGGCGATTGGGAACTGAACGATGTAGTTCCTGTACGCATTCATAGTGCAGGCGTTGCAAATGATATCTTCCATTTACTTACAAGTAATGAAAGTTCACGCTTAGAAAAGGCTTTAAAAGGAATTGCGACGAAGAAACGAGGTGCCATAATTTATATGAATCAAGAACCGAATGGTGACCGATTATTAAGCAGAATACGTTCCTTTAAAAAAGATAATGATACCTCCACTCCCAGTTTTACAAAGGATACTAGGGACTTTGGAATAGGTGCGCAAATTATTCATTACCTAGGAATTAGAAAAGTTGATTTACTTACAAATAATCCAATCAAACGGGTTGGTGTAAGTGGTTACGGTATTGAGATTGTCAAAAATTCTAATTTAGAATGAACCACTCCAACGGCATAGCACTCGCGGTAAATTTTTACCGTAGGCAACAAAACATACCTTCATTAGGATGGGTGCTTGCTGTTTCTGGTATTAGCGGTGTTTTAGAAACACTTCCCATTTTACTCTCACTGCCGTTGATACGAACCCTGTTTCTAAATACTGAACAGGTGTTCTTAGGCTCCATTCAAGTTAAAGTGGTGCATTATGTACTGGCTCTACTTGTGCTTTTACTATTGCGTTTATTCGTAGGTATTTACAGCCAATTTTTAAATGCATCCACACGCATTCAACTGCTCGCCCATTTTAGAGCGAATTCACCCCAATCCGAAAGACAACGCCTAAAAACTGTATTTGGCAAAAGTGTCCAAAGCATCAATTTTCTGCTTGTAGGTTGGTCACAACTTCTGCCCGGTCTCCTCTTCTCAGGTGCAGGATTACTGTTATTTCCTGAATTCGGTGGAATTATACTGGGTATTTTACTGCTGTGGCTGGTGCCCATGCGCGTTCTTAAAAATCGGCAAGACCTGGCGCATGAACATGTAAGTACGCTTCAATCAGCTTTGGATGAGAATGAGTCGATCACAATGGATTGGCGGGATGCTCGCTATAAAGCTGCACGTTTAGACAGTGTCAATAAGAATTTGAGAGAATTTATCATCGTTAGTACACTCATTGTTGCCCTGTTTCTTTCGCACGCGTTGGGTTTGTCCTTCTCAGACAATTCTCTTCTTGTCATCTTGATGCTTTTAAGAGGAATGCAACAGTTGTTCACCGCCTATATTATGGCTCAACAAGTTTCTGCATTGCGTGGCTTTCTGAAGGAATATACACACTAATTCAAGCGCATACTCTACAGAATTGGTTATCTTTGTAAGACAATATAACCCAAGTCATGAAAAAGCTATTACTTTCAGCACTCGCAGCTGGACTTGCCTTAAGTAGCTGTCAATCAGACGTTGTAGATCCAACTAACATTGACATTACAGCGGATCCCATTATTGCATTACCTCTTGGAGAGATTGGTCTAACCATGGATCATTTGCTCATTCCTGATAGTTCATTAATTTTCGATGACAATACAGTGTACAAAGTCATTGTAGCCCAGGATAGTGTTTTCGGTATTGATGTAAATGATTTAATCAATATCCCGGCACAATCTCCATCGAGCAGCAGTATTACAATGGGAACGGTTGCAGTTAGTAACGTTTCTTTGACTCAAGACATAGCACTGGGCGCTGTAGCTTCAGATGCTGGTTTAACAGCCATTTCATCCGCTCACGGTAGCAATGCTCCTTTTCCACAATTGAATGAATCCAACGTGGGCACGTATGGCGGGAGTGGCTTCGGTACATTTACCAGCGCATCATTTTCAAATGGAACACTCACATTGGGGCTAACAAATGATTGGCCTGTCCCTGTTAGTATGGGCATAGACTTGGTCAATGCATCCACCGGTGCAACTATATTGACTTACGCCATGAATAACGTTGCTGCAAATGGAGGAACGGGCAGTGATACCGAATCGTTGGTGAACATCACGTTGCCAAACAGCATCGGTTTCAAAATCACTTCATTGACATCACCAGGATCAGGGACAAATTTAGTTGCAATTGATACCACAGATAATTTAGAATTAGCGATTTCATCGGCTAATTTGGAAGTATATAATGCCATCACACAGATCAGTACGCAAGATATTAGCTCTGATACCCAATATGTAGATTTGAGCACCGGTGGTTCAGAGGAGTTGAGAGAATTAATGTTCAGCACGGCGAGCTTCGACTATGAATTTGTTTCGACGTTAGCTGAAAACTTAGAGTTGAATTTGAACTTCCCTGGCTCGGATCAAAACGGTGTTGAAGTCGATACTACCATTACTATTGCCGCAGGTGCTACAACCACGGGGTCTATTAATTTAAACGGGACTATTCTAGATTTAACACAAGATCCTAGCCAAAACCACAGTCGCCTTCCCATTGCTGTTGCAGCAACACTTGTAGGGTCTGGTAATATGGTAAATATCGATAGTTCTGATGCTTTAGACATGACCTTCGAAATGACCAACCTACAATTTGGTCATATTAAAGGTTTCTTTGGAACGCAACAAATCACCATTGATCCAGGAGCTGTGGATTTAGCTATAGATTTCTTAGAAAACTTCGATGGTGAAATTTCTTTCGCCGAACCAAGCATCGCAATGGCCGTTACCAATTCCATTGGCCTACCCATTCAACTGATTTTAGACTTCAACAGTTTTAAGGACGGTACGGCTTATGGGTTAAATGGGCCAAACTACGTATTGCCCTACCCTACAACTTTAGGAAATACGGCAACAGGAACCTTAACGTTCGATAATACTAATTCAAGTATTGTCGACGTATTTACATTGCCTAAAGACTCCATTACCTATGGGGGTTCCGTCAACGTTAATCATGACACAACAACGTTTGGTACAGAAAACTTTGTCACGAATACAAGCAGTATTTCTGGAGATTTGTTAATGGAGATGCCCTTTTATTTCACGGCAACTGGCTTAGGCTTCTACGATACACTCGCTACCGATCAAAATAATGTGGATGCACTACCCGAAGGGACCTCTTTGGAATCTGCAAAACTACTTTTGCAGACCACCACTACGCTTCCATTAGATGCTTCGCTAAATTTAACATTCTATGATGCCAACTGGAATACCATCTTAGTTAAAGATTTTGGCCTCATGAAAAGTGGAATACCAGATACGAACGGCATTATAGTCGCACCAAATGTTTTAGATACAGAACTGGAACTCGATGCAAGTGAAGCTACTGCAGTGCTCGAAGCCGTTCATATTACTGCTGAGGCTACTATGGACACTTACAATGTAGGCACCGATCCAGTGAAACTCAGAACAGATGCTACCCTGAACTTAAATTTAGGTGTGCAGTTCAAAGTAAACGTTACCTTATAATTTGATAGTCATCATGAAAAAGACATTAACACTATTCTTTGCTTTGGTTACTATTTTTGGTAACGCACAAGACTTTACAACATTTGGCTTAGCGGCTAATCCAGGTAATCTTCTTCAAAACCCTGGAGCTGACCCGATGACTAGGTTCCACCTGCAATATTTTGGGCTTCAGAATGAACTTAATATGAGTGAAACTGCGGGTAACCTTCTTGCAACAACAGATATTTTGCAGAATATCCACGACCTATCTTCTGATGAATTTACCTTAGAAAACGAGACTCAAGTTGATGCCTTACAGATAGGTTTAAAATTGGGAAACAACTTCATTTTTGCAGGAAACTCAACAGCCATTGGGGTTGGATTCACCCTTGATAACGACATTGCAAGTTTCGTTAAAAATGGAATGGCTGACTCCAACGGGGATTTAAACCTAAACTATTCAGGTAATTTCGATGCCTTAGGTTTACGCTTTCAAATGACGAATTCCACTTATTTCGGATTACAGCGGACCCTCCTCGAAGAGAAGCTGCGCGTTGGTTTTACCTTCCATTTAAATAACTACATCGCAGGCGCTCAGCTCTCTACGAATGCCTTTAGCATTTCCAGCACAGCAAACACCACGACGGGAATGAATGCTCTTAATCTAGATTATGATTTTGCTTTAGCTACTACAGGAGTCTTCAACGCTGGTACCTCACTTGATAGCCTAAGTCAATTATCAACCGACGCTATCTTACCTCTATCCTTAGCAAAGAATGGAGATATCGCTGGACTAGTGAACTATGCTACAACTGGAAGCCAGTCTAATGGAACTGTTGGTTTCGGCGTAACGTACAGCCCTATAAAGCAGTTGGATATACAACTTTCAATGAGTGGATTGGGAGCAAGCGACGTAAACTTTAATAGTCGTATTGGTAAAAGTCTTTCAGGCAATGCCACTATTGATGGATTCTCGTACACGAGCGCAGCTGGTGATACACTGGCCAGCGCTGTATCTAATGTGATATCTGATTATACCGAAAGTATTCAGGATGGCATTAGTACTGATCTTTTAGATGCTACACAATCACTCTCGTTTAGAACGCCCCAGGTAACCAATGTTGCCTTGAACTACAATTTCACGAAATACAGCTACCTAGGTGCTCACTATGTGGATCGTAAGAATTCTTGGAACGACTACACGTACTTAGGCTTCAACACGATGCTTTGGCTGGGTCGTAACGTTCAACTCAAAGGCGGTTACTACATGGCGATGGATGAAATGCACAACGATCGCATCAATGCTGCGTTGCAGTTAAGATTGACACCCGTTGTTCAATTTTACATCGGTACGACAACTGTCGGTGATGTAGCGACCATAACTAAAGAAGTGGTTAACGGACGTATGGGTATCGGGGCATCTACCAGCTCCATCAATATTAGTACAGGGGTAAGCATGGCCTTTTTTGACAATCGATTTAAGAAAGATGATAAAGAAGAAAAGGTGAAAGCCGTGCAATCTTTGTCTCCCGCAGATCAAAAAAAGGTGGACGACGCGCAAAAGAACAGCGCTACCACGAAAGACAATAAGTAGTTATGTACTGCGGTTATGTAAAAAAGGCTCAGTGAATACTGAGCCTTTTTTTATGTCAATAATTCGCGTAATAAATACATAGGGTCGCGTCTTGCATCGAGCACTTTTCCGTTTACATTCACGTTACGACATAAGGTAAGTACACGTTTCTTTTGATTCGAAACGAACGTTACATAGGCTTTGGCATCATTTTGATC
>P_2C_Liq_2_UnCtyDRAFT_1000011_pt1 | contig 49271 bp, 50 predicted proteins | sample Pon2CUnioCityCA_FD_10236 | JGI IMG/M metagenome (IMG submission 10236) | reverse complement strand
CTGCGTGCGACACTTGCAGGCGGCTCAGTAAACTTCTCAAACTCAGGGCCAGGGAGCCGCGCGACTGACCGTTGGCTCTTTGAAGATGATATCGTTCGTGGTTTCGCCGCGGATGGCATTGGGCCACGGCAAATTACGGGTACAACCAACGATGCGTTGGGTGGAAACTACTTTGCCACGGCAAAATTTGAAGCATTGTTCCCCTTGGGGCTACCAGAAGAATATGGCGTCACAGGTGGTCTGTTCTACGATATCGGAAACGTCTGGGGGCTAGATAACAGCGTGGGCACTCTTTACGAAGGTGGCTCGTTCAGACATACAGCTGGCGTTTCAATTTTTTGGACCACTCCTGTCGGGCCGATGCGCTTGAACTGGAGCAAAGCGCTTGAAAAGGAAGAGTTTGACGAAGAGCAGACCTTCGAGTTCACGATCTCAACCGAGTTCTAAGATGCCATTTGGGCAGATGAAGCATACAGTTACACTCGCCCTCAGCTTTTTACTCTGGGCGAGTTTAGCATTGGCACAGGATGCGAGCACGCCAGCGGCAGAAGTCGTTGTGGTCGATCCAAATAGGTTGTTTGCTGAGACTTTGTTTGGCCAGACAATATCGCAGCAGCTTGAGGCCGAGGCCGAGATACTCGCATCCAAAAACAGAGAAATTGAAGAAAGCCTTCGGGCAGAAGAGCGTCAGCTCACTGAGCAACGATCTAATATGAGCCCAGAAAACTTTCGGGATACTGCGGAAGCGTTTGATCAGAAAGTTCAAGCCATTCGGCGTGAGCGCACTGAGCTTGCCAGAGAGCTTGAAGACAAGCGCGCGAGTGCTGAGGCTCGTTTTCTTGCGACAGCGCAGGGGGTGTTAGTTGAGTTGATGAACGAGCGTGGTGCAAATATCTTGTTGGATATGCGTTCAATTATTTTGCGCGATAATGCCGTGGACATCACAAATGCCGCAGTGCGTAAAATCGATGAAGCGATCGGGCGGGGCTATCCGACGGATGCGCCTGATATTAAGGACTAAGGGCGCCCATCTTGTCTTGAGCTGGGGGCATTGCTACTGAGGTGGCTGATAGACCAAAAGGAAANACNATGACATCTGATGTTCTTCGCGCCGATATAGGGCTTATTCAGCGGATTATCCCGCATCGCTACCCATTTTTGTTGGTGGATCGGGTGGAAGACATTGTTGGCACGCAATCAGCCCGTGGGATCAAAAACGTGTCAATGAACGAGCCCCATTTTCAGGGGCATTTTCCTGGTAAGCCGATTATGCCGGGCGTGACCATTGTTGAAGCAATGGCGCAAACAGCTGCTGTTATGGTTGGCGTGGCGCTGGATATGGCCGACAAAGAACTGNTGGTTTATTTTATGGCGATTGAGAAGTGCAAGTTCCGTCGTATGGTCGTTCCCGGGGATGTTTTGGAAATGAACCTGACGACCTTGAGAGGCAAGCCTGGTGCCAAGGTCTGGCGTTTTGGGGGAGTGGCTACTGTGGATGGTGAAATGGCCTGTGAAGTAGAATTTACAGCGATGATGGATCTTCCGAAGGATGCTGTAGCGTGAGCAGCGATATTCACCCAAGCGCAATTATTGAAGATGGCGCGCAGATTGGCGCTGGCTGTAAGATAGGGCCTTTCTGTATTATTGGTTCTGGTGTTGTTTTGAGAGACAACGTCCAAATCAAGAGCCATGTCGTCGTGTCGGGGCAGACTGAAATTGGAGATGGTACGGTTATATTTCCATTCTCGGTGATTGGTGAAGTACCACAAGATCTCAAATTCAAAGGTGAGAAGACTGCGCTGAAGATTGGCGCCAGAAACCGTATTCGTGAACATGTGACAATAAATTGTGGAACCGAAGGTGGCGGAGGGATCACAGTCATCGGTGATGACGGGTTGTTTATGGCGGGGTGTCATATTGCTCATGACGCTCGCATTGGAAACAGAGTGATCGTTGTCAACAGTTCTGCAGTGGCTGGGCATTGTGTGATTGATGATGATGTTATCATTGGCGGGCTGTGCGGCATTCATCAGTTTGTTCGCATTGGGCAAGGAGCCATTATTGGCGCTCTGAGCATGGTGACAAACGATGTTATTCCGCATGGTCTTGTCCAAGGGCCACGTGGAGAGCTTGATGGGCTTAACCTTGTCGGCTTGAAGCGGCGTGGCGTTGCTCGAGGAGATATTACCGCACTCCGTGCCGCGTTTCAGATGCTGGCACAAGGAGAAGGGACGTTTCAGGAGCGCGCGCGTCGTCTGGGGGACGAAAGTGAGAGCGACTACGTGCAGCAGATCGTTAGCTTCGTGACTGGCGCAAGCGATCGCTCTTTTTTGACGCCGGGCAGCTGAAGGTGCTGGCGCTGATTTCTGGGCGGGGNGCTTTGCCAAGCGCAGTCGCTGCCGCGCAGAAGGTACCCCCTNTGATCTGTGCAATGGAAGGTTTTGAGCCTGATGGCCTCANACCTGATTTGACCTTTCGATTGGAAACGCTTGGTACACTGCTCGTTAAATTAACGGAGCAAGGTATCACAGAGGTTTGCTTGTGTGGGGTGATCACTCGACCTGAGGTGGACCCGAACAAGCTTGATATCGAAACGCTTCCGTTGGTTCCAAAATTTATGGAAGCTCTTCAAAAAGGCGATGATGGCGCATTGCGTGCTGTGATGAAGATATTTGAGGAAAAAGGTTTTGCCGTTCTTGCGGCGCAAGAGCTTCTGCCGGAGCTAACTCGCCCCAAAGGNATACCGACTTTGGTAAAACCTGAGGCATGTCACGAGATGGACGCTCTTGTCGGAGAAAGTGTNTTGGCCGAAATGGGGAAGGCAGATCTGGGACAGGCCTGTGTTATCCGGCANGGTGAAGTGCTTGCACGTGAACAGCTTGCAGGTACTGACGCGATGCTGACAGCTTTTGCTGAACACTATTCTCCAAATTTGAGCGGTCAGGAGTCTTTTGATTGGNTTTCTGAACCGGCCAGTAGGATTNCTGACGCGATCAATGGGTGGATCGAAGGCTCGTCTGAGGCGANAGTGTCTACTGGTGCAGTTTTGTTTAAAGCCCCAAAGCCAGGTCAGGATCGTCGTGCGGATTTACCTACGATAGGGCCAAAAACCGCGATGATGGCTGCTGAGGCTGGGCTTGATGGGATTATCATTGAGGCGGAGGGTGTGATCGTTCTGCAAGAAGAGCTGGTGCTTCGAATCCTTGACGCAATGGGCATGTTTTTGTGGGTGAGGTAACACGTATCTTTGTTGTCGCTGGGGAAGCCTCAGGTGACAAACTGGGCCAAGCCGTTATGCGTGGGGTAAAGTCACTTCGGGGGCAGGTGCTCTTCGCTGGTGTTGGTGGGCCATTGATGGAAGCAGAAGGCCTGAACTCTCTGTTTCCGATGTCTGAACTCAGTGTGATGGGACTGTCGGAGGTCTTGCCTAAGTATCGGAGCTTGGTCCGTCGTAAAGATGAGACTGTAGCGGCTGTTTTAGACTTTCAGCCAGACATTTTGCTAACAATTGACAGCCCTGATTTTTGTAAAAGAGTTGCACAGCAGGTACGCTCGGCCAACCGAGCCACTCGCATAGTTCATTATGTTGCACCTTCTGTATGGGCATGGCGCCCCAAACGAGCTGAGAAACTAGCTAAATTCACAGATAAAGTTTTGACTTTGCTTCCCTTTGAGCCTGATTTGATGAGATCTGCTGGTATGGAGGCCGAGTTTGTTGGGCATCCCGTTGTTTCTGAGATCAGGCCGACGGAGGCGGATATATCCACTTTCCGCCAAGCGCATGGGCTAGGTAGCGCAGCTTTGCTTCTTTTACTCCCCGGCTCGCGGCAGGGAGAGGTAAAACGCCTCTCACAGCGTTTTGGTTCCGCGGCTCAAGCGATCCTAAAGGTTCAACCGTCGATGCGTGCCGTTGTCGTGGTCGCTGATGCCGCTGATGAGTTCTTGTCTGCCAACACTCAGCTTTTTCCTCCTGACACACTTTTTCTGCGCCCGTCTGGCGAAGATGAAAAGAGAGCAGCTTTTGCTGCGTCAGAAGTGGCTTTGGCTGCTTCTGGGACGGTGTCTCTGGAGTTGGCGGCCGCGGAAACGCCTATGGTTATTGGCTATGATATGGCGTGTTTAAGTCGCGTCATCATGGGGCGTATGCTTTTGATAGACACGGTGACGCTTGTGAACCTAGTGAGTGAGACGCGGGCGGTTCCTGAATATATTGGTCGAAATTGTACGTCAGAGAACTTAGCCAGAGCTGTCTTGGATGTGTTGTCAGAACCCGATGCTCAGACCGCTGCAATGCACGTGACCATGGAACGGCTAGGAGCGGGCGGAGAAGCCCCGGGTGTACGGGCTGCGAAAGCACTATTAGCTGATTGAAATAAACTCAACCTGTTCGCCAACGGCTCTAGCCTGATCGTTTGGTGGTCGGATAAGAAGTGCGTCGGATTGAGACAGTATGGTCAGCAGAGCCGAATCTTGGCGCTCCGCAGCTTTGATATAGCCGTCTTTTTGAGATGCGCGCATGTAGTGCTCTCTGGGTCCATTTGAGGGAAGTGAATGGGACAATGTTGCGCTGAGGCGCTTGGCTGGCTCTTTGGGCAATCCAAGCATGGCGCGAAGTACTGGCAGCAAAAAGATATGACCACAGACCATGGCGGAAACAGGGTTGCCCGGAAGCCCGACCATGAGAGAAGTTCCCATTCGGCCGGCCATGAGGGGCTTACCGGGGCGCATAGCGACTTTGTAGAAGCTTTGCTCCAGCCCAAGTGAAGCGGCCACATCTGCAACGATGTCATGCTCGCCAACGGACGCACCGCCAATCGTTATAATAAGGTCAGCACCGTCCGCTAGACTAAATATGGTTTCAAGGCTCGCGCGGTTGTCGCGCGCTATGGGAAGAATGCGCGTCTCCGCTCCATTGGCTTCCATCAATGCTTTCAGACCATAGGTGTTTGACGCAATAATCTGGTCTGGTGTCGGGCTTTCGCCAGGCTGAACAAGCTCGTCACCTGTGGATATGATCGCAACAACAGGTTTCTTGAAAACAGGTAGGTTGGCGTGATTCATAGACGCCGCCAGAGCGATATCAGAGGGGGCTAGAACGCGCGGTGCTGGCATGATGTCACCAGTGCAAAAATCCTGACCAGCCGGGCGGATATTAGAGTTGCCATCTTTCTCTGTCAAAAGGGTGATGAGCTTTCCGCGCCGTTCGACATCTTCTTGAATGACCACAAGATCAGCGCCCTCAGGTACAGGCGCGCCGGTGAAAATACGCACAGCTTGGCCGGCTCCGAGTTTGCCCTCAAATCTGTGACCTGCCGCAGACTCGCCAACGACGACGAATTGTGCATGCAGGTCAGCCTCTATTGAGTTGATCGCATAGCCATCCATTGAAGATGCTGCAAATGGCGGCTGCGTGAGTTTGGCGGCGATAGGCGTTGCAAGAACACGCCCTGCGGACAAAGTCAGGGGACACATTTCGGTCTCTTGCACTCTGACGAGTGTAAAGAGCATGCTCAGCGCTTCGGATACAGAGATCATGAGGCTTGATATCGCCCTGATTTGCCGCCGTCCTTGAGGACAACACGCACCGAGCCAATTTCCATGGCTTTATCCACGGCTTTCACCATATCGTAAACCGTAAGTGCTGCAGTTGAGACGGCTGTAAGCGCTTCCATTTCGACTCCAGTTTGGCCCGTTGTTTTGACTGTGGCCGTTATCTGAATTCCCGGGAGAGTGTCATCGACATCAAGATCCAGAGCGACTTTAGTGATTGGAAGGGGGTGGCAAAGCGGGATCAAGCGCGCAGTCTCTTTTGCACCCATAATGCCTGCGAGCTGTGCGACGGCGAGGACATCGCCTTTCTTTGCGCGTTGCTCCTTGATCATCGTGAGTGTCTCGGGCGCCATCTGTACGTGGCCTTTTGCCGTTGCTACGCGCGAGGTTACAGCTTTTTCAGAAACATCGACCATGTGGGCGTTACCCGATGAATCAAAGTGGGTGAGGTCAGACATCTACATGCCTCCGGCTGTAAACGGGTTCGCCAACAGGCTCCGTGTCGCCAGTTCAACATTCTCTTGGCGCATGAGGCTTTCACCAATCAGAAAACTGCGTGCTCCGTAGCGAGCTATGTCCGCGAGATCTTCAGGCGTAGATAGGCCACTTTCACAGACGATCATACGATCAACAGGAACTTGTTTTGACAGCGTCCGGGTCACATCAAGAGAGGTCTCAAACGTGTTAAGATTGCGATTGTTTATCCCGATCATGCGTGAGCTCAGTGCGCTTGCGCGAGTGAGTTCGTTGGCATCATGAACTTCGAGTAGCGCATCCATGCCCCATTCTGTTGCGGCCGCTTCCAACTCTTGAGCTTGGGTATCAGAAACACTGGCCATGATTATAAGGATACAATCGGCACCCAAAGCCCGCGCTTCTGCGACCTGGTACGTATCATACATGAAGTCTTTACGGAGTGCAGGCAGATCACAAGCTGCACGTGCTTCGGATAGGTATTTTTTGTCTCCCTGAAAACTTGGTGTGTCTGTCAATACTGAGAGACAGGTAGCGCCACCTGCTTGATATGCCTGCGCCAAACTTGCAGGGTGGAAATCATCGCGAATAAGGCCTTTAGAGGGGCTAGCCTTTTTGATCTCGGCAATCAGGCCATAGCCGGTCTTGCTTGCCTCGAAAAGCGCTTCTGCAAAGGGTCGGACGGCGGGCGCAGCCTGCGCTTCGGCCTCAACGGCTTCGAGAGGTTTTTTCGCTTTATCTGCTGCAATTTCTTCAAGTTTATAGGATTTAATCTTGTCCAGTATGGTCGGGCTCATAGTGCCTCCGATGTGAATTTGGCAAGGTCTGAGACCTTTTTGGCTGCTGCACCGCTGTCGATACTCTCACGCGCGATTTCGACGCCTGTTTGTAGTGTATCAGCTTTGCCAGCAACGTGAAGAGCGGCTGCAGCATTGAGCAAAACTGCGTCACGATAGGCAGACGGTGCGCTTGCAAGTAAAGCGCGAAATGCGAGAGCATTTTCCTTTGGAGAGCCGCCGATGATCGCCTCAAACGGGTGCACAGGCAGCCCAGCATCCTCAGGGTGTGTTTCATGCTCGGTGACAGTGCCGTCTTCATTCAGAGCAGCAACCCAAGAGACGCCAGTAATTGTCAACTCATCAGTCCCGTCTGACCCATGTACCAACCAAGCCCTCTCTGAACCGAGCTTGCCTAGTGTTTCGGCCATTGGGTGAATAAGCTCTCGTGAAAACGCACCTGTGAGCTGCCGTTTTACGCCGGCCGGGTTTGTCAGCGGACCGAGAATGTTGAAGATGGTCCGCGTGCCAAGCTCTGCTCGTGCCGGCCCTACATGTGCCATCGCTGGGTGGTGCATAGGGGCCATCATAAAGCAGATGCCAAAATTCTCCAGCGCGCGCTCAACAACCTGAGCGTTAACCATAACGTTGATCCCAAGCTCACCTAATGCATCCGCAGCGCCTGATTTTGAACTCAGGTTACGGTTGCCATGCTTCGCTACAGGAACGCCTGCGCCAGCAACGACAAAGGCTGTGGCTGTTGATATATTAAGTGTACCTTTGCCATCCCCGCCTGTGCCGACGATGTCCATCGCTCCTACGGGCGCTTTGACAGCATGGCACTTGGCGCGCATTACGGCTGCGGCTGCTGTGAACTCTTCTACGGTTTCACCGCGTGTCCGGAGGGCCATAAGAAAGCCACCGATTTGGGCTGGGGTTGCCTCTCCGTTGAATAATTCCGTGAAGGCTTCTTCAGCTTCAAGTTGTGTAAGCGTTCTTTCTGCGGCCGCGCCGATTAGAGGTTTAAGGGTCTGGCTCATGCGGTCTCCTTTGACATCTCAAGGAATGTTTTCAACATTTTGTGGCCGTGCTCTGAACGGATCGATTCGGGATGAAACTGGACGCCGTGTACTGGTAAGTCGCGGTGTGTGAGCCCCATGATTGTGCCGTCTTCAAGCTCTGCTGTGACTTCAAGGCAGTCTGGCAGGCTTTCTCGCTCTACAACAAGCGAGTGATAGCGCGTGGCTTCAAAAGGGCTGGGGAGGTCAGCGAAGATACTCTTGCCCGTGTGGTGGATTGCGCCCATCTTCCCATGCACAATCTCATGGCAACGGACCACCTTGCCGCCAAACGCCTGACCGATGGTCTGGTGGCCCAGGCAAACACCTAAAAGAGGGATGTGAGCTTGAGCGGCCGCCAACGTGAGTTCCAGACAGATGCCTGCATCTGAGGGCGCTTTGGGCCCAGGTGACACAAGGATTGCAGAGGGACCCATGGCCAGCGCTTCCGTAACAGTGAGGGCGTCATTGCGCTTGACGACAACTTCTGCACCCAATTCACCGCAATAGTGAACAAGATTGTATGTGAAACTGTCGTAATTATCTATCAGTAGCAGCATCTTACTCTTCGCTCTCAGGAAAGGGCTGGAGGCTCGGCCCAAGGTCGCGGTATACATGGTCAGGGTTCGACGGAACCGTCAAGAGGCAGAGGCCTTTCGGGGCAGATAAATCAGAGGTGATCGAGTGGCACGCGGATTTCTGAGCGGTGTTTTAGTTGGAACAGTTATAGCAGGAGTGGGGGCCACAGTCCTGTCTCTCTCGGGAGAGGTTGAGCGGCCTGTAGGAAAAGCGCTCGCACCTAAAGTTGGAGAAGCACCAGCCAGTGTAGCGGTTGTTTCCTCAACAGATACTGAGCCGGCGGACACCGTCGGTGTCGCTGCCCCAGAACCTGACAGCATAACCGCTGCCCTTGCGGCACCTGAAACAGGGGATGCGCCTAAGATCGGTAGTGTTGTCGATACACCATTGGAAACACAAGACATTGGTGTACCTCTCGCAGTGCCCGGAGACGAAAGCCAGCCCGAGGTTGTTGCCGCTCCTTCACAGCCAGAAGTTGCTGCTGTTGAACCCCTCCCAGACGATGAGCGCGAAGAAATCACACTGACAGTGCCGCGCTTGCCCGATCAAGACACTGTGCATCCGTCGGTTGCTTTGGGCGGTGAAGCGCAGGAACCGTCGACCCGTGTGAGCATTGGTACTCCTGCTCGCACGCTGGTTGGGGGCTCCTCTAGTCGCTTACCTACTCTTGCGAGCCCATCTACATCTGAGGCAGTGGAAACCGCAGTTATGGGGACAGTTGATATAAGTGATCTCCCACCCATTGAACGTTTTGCCGCGCCATTTGTCGGGCAGGATGGGACTCCCAAAATGGCAATCGTCTTGATTGATGATGGTACGAGCGACATTGGCGTTGAAGCGCTGAGCACGTTTCCTTATCCACTCAGCTTTGCAATTGATACGTCTTGGAGCGGTGCCTCCGAGGCGATGAGTGTTTATCGTGCGTCTGGTTTTGAAGTTCTGGCGATGATTGACCTTCCATCAGGCGCGCGCGCCAGTGATGTAGAAGTTTCGATGCCTTTACTTCTGGAGAAAGTCCCTGAAGCTATTGCGATTATAGAGACACCAGATGCAGGGTTGCAAAGCAGTCGCGATGTGATTGCACAAGTGACTGATTATGTAGGTGCAAGCGGTCATGGGCTTTTGCTTTTCCCCAAAGGATTGAACACTGCACAGAAGCTTGCCGCGAAAGAGGGCGTCCCCTCGGCAACAGTCTTTCGGGATTTTGATAGCAATGGTCAAAACGCCAGCACAATTAAGCGCTTTCTCAACCACGCAGGGATGAAGGCCGGTTCAGAAGGCGGTGTTGTGATGATTGGCCGGTTGCGTGCTGACACAATCTCAGCTTTGTTGCTCTGGGGACTGCAAGAGCGAGGGGATCGCCTCGAACTGGCGCCTCTGAGTGTCCTTTTGAAAACCCAGTCAGAGTAAGCTTAGAGCTTAATCATCTTCCAATTGCCTTGAGAAATCCCTTGGAGGGTGTGAGGTCCGATGCTTGTCCGAATAAGGCGTAATGTAGGATGTCCTACATGGGCAGTCATACGTCTCACCTGACGGTTCCTGCCTTCTTTCAAAGTAAGTTCGATCCAAGTGTCAGGAATAGCTTTGCGCACACGAATGGGCGGTGTGCGTGGCCAAAGCCATAAAGGCTCTGAGACGCACCTCGCCCGAGCTGGTTGTGTGGGTCCGTCATTCAGGGTGACACCCTCCGCCAGAGCTCTCAGCGCAAGTTCATCTGGTGTTCCTTCAACTTGAACGAGGTATGTTTTTGGCTCTTTAAACTTCGGGTTGGAAAGTCTGGCTTGCAAACGGCCATCGTCTGTTAGCAAAAGCAGTCCTTCGCTGTCACGGTCAAGTCTGCCCGCAGGGTAAACCCCTTTTTCGTCTATAAAGTTTGATAAAGTTGGACGCGAACTTCCATCGCTGCCTTTGTCTGTAAACTGACTGAGCACACCGAAAGGTTTGTTAAAGAGTATGAGGCGACTCATACGGCGACATAGTTTAAAGTCGTGGAACCCGAAAAATAGAATGTGGGACTAGTCATTGCCGTTTCCCGTAAAGCGGGCTGCATCTGCGGCAGCTCTACGAATAGCGCCAGACTTATGCAGTGTCTCCATATACTCCGCTTCAGGGTCACTATCATAGACCACACCGCCGCCAGCTTGAATATAGAGTGTTTCATCTTTTATGAGCGCCGTGCGAAGTGCAATGCAAACGTCCATATCGCCATTTGCAGCGAAATAACCTACGCCGCCGCCATATATGCCTCGCTTCTCAGGCTCTAGTTCATCGATAATTTCCATTGCACGTACCTTTGGCGCCCCGGAGACCGTGCCTGCCGGTAAGCCTGAAAGCAGTGCAGACAGCGCGTCATGGTCCTCTGAGAGTTCGCCAACAACATTGGAAACAATGTGCATAACGTGACTATAGCGTTCTATGATAAATTCCTCGGTGGGGCGAACTGTTCCAACCTTTGATACACGCGCTGTGTCATTTCGACCTAAATCCAGCAACATCAGATGCTCTGCCAGTTCCTTCTCATCTGCCAAAAGGTCTGCTTCGAGTGCACGATCTTCTTCAGGTGTTGCACCTCGTGGTCGCGTTCCAGCGATGGGGCGAATTGTAACTTCGTTGCCAAACACGCGCACCAGAATTTCGGGACTTGCTCCCACAACCTGAAAAGCACCAAAGTTGAAATAGAACATAAAAGGTGAGGGGTTTGTACGGCGCAAAGAGCGGTAAAGCGCGAACGGAGGTTGACGGAAGGGTTGTGACCAGCGCTGGCTTGGCACAACCTGAAAAATGTCACCCGCGCGAATGTAGTCTTTTGCTTTTTCGACGGCTGTTTTATAGCCTTCACGAGTGAAGTTGCTAACCGGTTCATCGGTATTTGTGGCAGTACCCAGATCTCTCGACTGTTGGGGCAGGGCGCGCTCCAAATCGCGGACAGCATCCATGACGCGCTCCGCAGCTTGTGCGTAAGCGGCTCGAGCGGATTGACCTTCTAAGGCCCATGCTGGCGCGACAACGATAACTTCGCCTTTGACGCCATCAAGAACAGCCGTGACTGTTGGGCGCAACAGTGTAGCATCGGGGAGCCCAAGCGTATCCTCTGGCATATCTGGAAGGTGTTCTACCAAGCGGATCATGTCATAGCCTAGGTAGCCAAACAGACCTGCTGATGCCGCTGGAAGCCCTTCTGGCGTGTCAATTTTGCTCTCGGCGAGAAGTGCCCGTAGGTTGGTGAGAGGATCCCCTGACTGGACTTCAAAGGCACCATCATCAAAACGTGCGTGGCGATTTATTTGGCTTTTGGTGCCATAGCACTGCCAGACCAGATCGGGTTTCATTCCGATTATGGAATAGCGACCTCTGACCTCGCCGCCAGTTACGGACTCTAGCATAAACGCGTTTTTTGCAGCGCCCGTTAATTTGAGCATAAGAGACACTGGAGTATCAAGATCAGCCGCCAAACGGGTATATACGAGCTGATTTTGGCCTGCAGAAAAGCCCGGTTCGAAGTCCTCAAATGACGGTGTTAGCTCCATTGTCAGGCTACCTTGTTTAGAACTGAGCGTTAACCGCGTTGATCGCGGTTTCGTCCAAGATGATTGGCGTGCGGGCCTGAATGTCGGTGATGAACATGTTGTACATGTCTTGAGCGATGTCGTTGCGATACTGGTCTTCCAGAAGCTGGCGAGTGCTCTCAAGGCTCTCATCATTAGGGTTAGGTGAGATGATTGTTTCGAGTTGAGCTAAGGTAACTGTTGATCCGCCTTGTGAAACAGTTGTTTCACCTGGTGACTTGAGCGCAAAAAGATCGACCATAAACCCAGCTGGTGCCTCAGGTAGAAAATCAGTCCGAGTCATGTCTGTTTCACGGCGTACAGAAACTCCAAGTGTATCAAAGTCGTTGCCCTCAGCGATCTGATCCGAGAGGTCGCGTGCCTTGGCGGACAGGGCCTGAATAAGGCGGCTTTGGCGTTCGTCTGCGATCACGCGTTCACGTACTTCTTCGAGGGGTTGAGCAACTGATGGAACCTCGCCATCAAGACGCAAGGCGATCAGTCCGCCATCATCTAGTTCTAGGAGTTCGGGGAAGTCTTCTGTCGTTATACGGTCGGCGGCCTCACGAAAGGCTGCATAACCCGCGGGTCCCGCCTCTGACCGACTGTGCCATTCTATTTTACCGAGCTCCATGATCGTTTCTGACGCGAGCTCTTCAAGTGTGGCACCGCTTGCTAGAAGATCATCAAACGCATCACGCTCGTTATCAATCAGGCGGCGAGCACGCCCCTGAGCGAACTCGTCTCTCAGCTCGTCCCGGACGTCTGCAAATTCGGTGGTGACCGCGGCCAAAACGCCGTTCACACGAAAGAGGGCGGGGCCAAGGCTTGTTTGAAGTGGGCCTACGATGTCACCCGTTTGTGCGGCGAAAACTGCTTCGCCTGCGTCTCCAAGGTCTTTGAGCGTTACATCGCCCATATCGATATCACCGAGTCCCAAGCCACGNTTTTTGACAAGGTTTTCAAAGGAGGTCTCTCGGTTGTTGAGCGCAGTTGCCGCCGCTTCAGCTTCTTTCTCGTCGCCAATAATAAGTCTTTCCACGAGCCTGCGCTCTGGTCGATTTAGTTCTGTGGCGCGTTCTTCATAGAGTTGGCGCAGAGTGTTTTCATCTACCTCCACCTGTTCGATCATTTGCTCGGGTGTCAATATAGCATAGGTTATATTGCGTAAATCGGGTGTCATGTAGCGAGACTGGTTCTGACTATAAAAAGCTTCTAGCTCTTCGGTCGAGGGATCGGACAATGGTTCGGCTAGCGTATTCTCATCAATGATTGCCCATTTGAAATCGCGCTTTTCTCCAATGAACTGGACAATTGTTTCGGCATAGCTTGGGGTCGGTTCAATATTGCTGAACATGGCTGTTTGAACAATGCCACGGGCGATTTCTTCGCGTACGATTTCTTCATATTCGCGCTCGGTCAAGCCGATCTGTTGTAGGCGAAATCGATAGTCGTCGCGGTTAAACTCGCCGTTAACTCCGCGGAACGCGTCTGTACTCAGGATTTGAGCTGCTAACCGTTCGTCCCCGACAGACAAACCGAGCTGGGCTGCTTCACTGTCAAGTGAGCGAGCTGCAATAAGTTGGGATAGTACAAGACGGTCGAGCTGCTGTGACTGTGCTTCTGCAAAGCTCATCGCCCCCCCAGATGCAGAGACTTGTCCGCGCAACATCTGCTGAAGGGCGCGAGAGTAGCTCTGTGTTGTGATGGGTTTGTCACCTACTGAACCAATGGTGCGAACTGACCCACCCAGATTGGTCACACCAAAGCCCCCGAGGCCCAAAATAAGCATGCCCATCAGGATCCAGACCAGTGTTTTGGTTGTCTTGCCGCTCGCGTTCATCACGCTCTCCTCACGCCCAATTCTTGAGGGCAATGTCTACGGCTTTGCGCGCCTAGGAGCAAGAGTGGAGAGCTTTTATCCGCACATCATTTCGAGCCGCTTAAACAGTGTCTTTATCCCGTCGGAATCAATGTTTGCAAATGCGATGCGCAGTTCGCCATGGGCCGCTGGATCGCNATTTGGCCGGAACATGGTGCCAGGCAAACAAAGGATGCTCTGTTCGGCGACCATACGTTTTACAAGAGCGTCGGACTTATCCGGAAAAGGGTGTTTCAGGTATGCGAAATATGCACCAAGCCCCAAGAGCTTCCATCCGCGTACTGCAAGTTGTGAAAATTCTGTTTCAATTGTGGAACGGCGTGTGAGTATCTCTTTGCGCTCACTAGCCAGCCACTGTCCGAGGTTTTGCATGCCCCAGAGAGCGCCCCTTTGGCCAATTTGGCTGGGACAGATTGTGACTGTGTCCAGAAACTTTTCAACCTCAGCCAAGCGGGCTTGTGATGTGACTATTGCACCAACGCGATGTCCCGTCAGGCGGTAGGCTTTGGAGAATGAATAGAGTTGGATCAATGTATCTTGCCAGTTGGAACGGCTAAACAGATCGTGGGGGGCGCCAAGTCGACTATCGAAATCTCGATACGTTTCATCTACAATGAGGGCGATACCGTGTTCCTGAGCAAGCTCAAAAAAAGCACCAACCAGATCTGAGGGATACTCAACGCCAGCGGGATTGTTCGGGGTCACCAACACGATTGCACGCGTGCGCGGAGTGATCAATGCGCGAGCTTTTTCAGGGTCTGGCAAGAGACTGGAGTCTGTGGGCAGAGAAACGCTTTGCACGCCAGACATGTCCAGCCACATTTTATGATTAAAATACCATGGGGTTGGGAGAATAACTTCATCCTCTGCAGAACAGAGCGATGTAATGGCTGCGGCAAAGGCCTGATTGCAGCCCGAGGTTATTGCAACCTCTCCTTTAGCAATATCTCCACCATAGCTCGTGCTCCACTGCTTTGCGACTTCGGTGCGAAGTGCTTCCAATCCCAAGGTTGGCCCGTAAAGGTGAGATGCTGGCTCTGATACTAAAATTTCAGCCATAGCCTCTCGCATTGCCAGGGGCGGGGCTGTTGCAGGAGCTGCTTGGCTTACGTTGATCAACGCGCGGTCTACTGGAAACTGAATGCCATCGAGCCAACGCCTTGCTTCCTGAACTGGTGGCGCAAAAGTTGATTGAGTGCGAGATAAAGCCATCTTGGGTTAGTCCCTTTTGCTAAAGTCTTGAAGGCTTAGTCTTTACCGCGGTAAGGCTCCACATATTGAAGCGCCATGTCCCAAGGAAAGAAAATCCAAGTATCTTGGCTAACACCTGTTATGAAGGTATCTGCCTGCTTTTCACCCGCTGGCTTGGCATAGACACACGCAAAATGAGCGTTGGGATAAAGAGATCTCACCAGTTCGAGTGTCTTGCCGCTATCGACAAGATCATCGACAACAAGAATACCTGTTCCGTCCCCCATGATTTTAGCATCTGGAGATTTTAGCACTTCGGCTTCGCGACGCTGATCTGCTTTGCCGCCGCCTGAGTGATACGATTTAACGGAGATCGTATCAACTGTACGGATATCCAGCTCGCGTGCAACGATCATGGCAGGTGCCATTCCACCGCGTGTTACAGCAACAACTGCGCGCCACTGGCCATCATCTGGCCCATTCCCGTCAAGACGCCAGGCTAGCGCGCGACTGTCACGGTGTATTTGGTCCCAAGATATGTGAAACCCTTTTTCATGTGGGAGACGTTCTGTCATGGCGGCAATCCTATGTGAGTTATTTTGAAAAAATGAGGCGAAGACCAAGAGCGCCAAGCAATAGTGCCGCAGCTCGGTCGAAGATTGGTTTTAGGCGCAAGTAGCCATTGCGTGCTGGGCCTGTTGAAAGCGCTATAGCAAAAACAGCATACACAACCCATTCCACGGCAAGGTGGTTCAGTGCTATGAACATCTTGTCGGCTATGCTCATGTTTTGTGGAAAGATTACCAACAAAACAGACGCCGAGAATACCACGGACTTGGGGTTTCCGATATTTACACCAAATCCTGTAAAAAAGGCGCGTCTTAGGCCAGGCGTCTTTTCTGGGCTCTCATCAAGCGACTTTGAGGCCTCTTTCCACATCTTGTATGCGATGAAAACAAGGTAGGCCGCACCTAGCGATTTTAGTGCAACATAGGCCCAAGGGAAAAGAGCAAAGATGCCTTCGAGGCCCAAGAGCGCCAGCCCAGTCCATAGTGCGGCGGCAGTACCTAGTCCCAGCCCCGTTGCCATTCCTGCTATGCGTCCAGAAGTCAGGGTTGTCTTGAGAGCCAAAAGAAGTGCAGGCCCCGGGCTCGCCATTGCAGCAAGAAGTGTCGCGTTGAATGCAATGATGTGCGCGAGGTCCACAGCCTTAGTCCTTGCGACCTGTGACAACATCAATATCGGGTGCATCAACTGCTTTCATGCCGACAACGTGGTATCCTGCGTCTACGTGGAGGTTTTCACCGGTCACACCAGAACCCAGGTCTGAAAGCAGGTAAAGAGCGGACTTGCCGACATCGTCGATAGTTACATTGCGGCGTAGAGGCGAGTTTAGCTCGTTCCATTTGAGAATGTAGCGGAAATCACCGATACCAGATGCGGCGAGGGTCTTAATAGGGCCCGCTGAGATTGCGTTGACGCGTATTCCATCTTTACCGAGGTCTTCGGCAAGATACTTTACCGAGGCCTCCAATGCAGCTTTGGCGACGCCCATAACGTTGTAGTGAGGCATAACTTGTTCGGCACCATAATATGTCAGCGTAAGGGCCGATCCACCTTCAGGCATCATTTTTTCAGCGCGTTGCATGATTGCGGTGAAGGAATAAACCGAAATATCCATGGTCATTGTGAAGTTGTCACGGCTCGTTTCGACATAGCGTCCGCGCAACTCGTTCTTGTCTGAGAAGCCAATAGCGTGAACAACAAAATCAAGCTGGCCCCATTCTGCCTTCAGTGCTTCAAAAAGAGCATCCATTGATGCTTCATCGGAAACGTCGCATGGAACAACAAGTTTCGAGCCAAGCTGATCAGCAAGGGGCGTTACCCGTTTAAGCAGGGCATCGCCCTGATAAGAAAAGGCTAGTTCGGCACCAGCGTCTGCGCAAGCTTTTGCGATGCCCCAGGCGATAGATTTATCGTTGGCAAGGCCCATTATGAGGCCACGTTTGCCTGCCAATAGTTGATTGGACATTTCTGATCTCCGCCTGTGTTAAGGAATTAAAGGGTTGTTGACGTCTTTAGGCGATTGCATAGGGTGCTTCAAGTCTGAGGATAAAAGCAGAAAAGGAAAAACCATGGTTGACCGTACGGGCATTTTCGCAGGCGACGACCCTTTTGCGATAGCGCGAAGCTGGCTTGCAGCTGCTGAAGAAAGCGAGGCCAACGATCCGAATGCTATCGCTTTAAGCACCGTTGATAGCGATGGCCTGCCGAATGCACGCATGGTCTTGCTGAAAGAAATAGAAGCAGACGCCTTTGTGTTTTATACAAATTATGGGTCTACCAAGGCTAAGGAGCTAGATTCCGCAGGGAAGGCGGCTTTTGTGATGCACTGGAAGTCATTGCGCCGGCAGGTTCGTGTTCGTGGCGTCGTAAGCCGCGAAGAGGGCCCGCAAGCTGACGCCTATTACAAATCGCGTTCATTGAAGAGCCGCTTGGGGGCGTGGGCTTCTGAACAATCTCAGCCTCTCTCTTCCAGAACCAGTTTGATGGCGAAAGTTGCTAAGATTACAGCAGAGAAAGGAACAAATCCTGATCGACCTCCGTTTTGGGGCGGCTTTCGGATTGTACCTGTTGAAATCGAGTTTTGGGCCGATGGCGCGTTTCGACTGCACGACCGTTTTAGGTGGTCGCGTACAAGCGTAAGTGAGCCCTGGAAGGTGGTGCGTCTCAACCCTTAGTAATCGTATCTGCGTGTTGCGATCTCGTGACCCCAAACGATAGTTAATGATCTCTTAAGATACACCTCTTGAGCTTTAAGTCGCCTTGAGTTCGAGGGCTATTTCCCGTCAAAAAGCTGTAGTGCACATGGTGCAGCAACAAACAGATTTAGAGGTCAACGTGGATAACGAAATGTTAGTCTACGGCAGCGTAAAATGGTTCGATCCCGTAAAGGGATTTGGGTTTGTCGTTGCCGACGAAGGTGGTGCAGATATTCTGCTTCACTCAAATGTATTGCGAAATTACGGTCAGAACTCGGTGGCAGATGGTGCGCGCTTGCGCATCAAAGTTCAGTCAACCGAGCGTGGTGTTCAGGCCCTTGAGGTCCTTGAAATAGAGCCTCCCCAGAGTTTTGATCAGGTGGCGTTGGCAGATTTTGAGGATATCGATCCGGAAATCATTGCGGCAGCACCTGTAGAGGCAGCACGGGTAAAGTGGTTCGACAAGGCAAAAGGCTTCGGATTTGCTAACGTATACGGCAGTTCAGATGATGTTTTTGTTCACATTGAAGTGTTGAGACGGTCAGGTTTTGCTGATTTACAGCCGGGTGAAGCAGTTGCTATTAGGGTAATTGATGGAAAACGAGGTCGTATGGCCACGGAGGTTCGCTCTTGGGAGAGCGCTGTAAAGCACTAAGAACGGTTATGCTGGCGGCACTTTTTAGTGTCGCCGCTGGCACGGCGCTTCTGGCGAACTGTAGAGTTAATGAAATTGATCTGCGGGGGCCTTGGGGCCAAGCGAAATTCTCTGTTGAGATTGCTGATGACGAGCGCGAACGTGCTATTGGCCTGATGCACAGACAAAGCCTTGCAAAGGGCTCTGGTATGCTTTTCGCTTATAAAACTCCCACACAGTTAAGCTTTTGGATGCGGAATACTCTGATTCCACTAGATTTGATTTTCATTGACAAATCTGGGCGCGTGACAAGAATTCACCATAATGCACAGCCTCTTGATGAAACACAAATTCCCAGCAACGGGAAAGTCCTTGCTGTGCTTGAAATCAATGGCGGGCTTTCTCAGCGGTATGGCATTTCGTTAGGGAGTGAAGTGCGACACGCACTCTTTGATCCTGCCGAGGCCACTTGGCCTTGTGATTGATGATAGGTGCTAAACCGAAAGCACTTGGATGTGCTGGCCAGACTGACGAAAAGGGTGGCACCCCAGTCAAATAAGGTACCACCCCAAGAGTAAAGTAAGTTAGCCTCTACGACGGCCACCGGTGCGGCCTGCGCGCCCACGATGTTCTTGGCCAGCCTTAGGTGCGACACGGTTGAAATTGATCCACGCCGCACCGCCGTCGTCATTGTTGGTGAGGAAGTTGGCTGCGCGGATAGCCTCCATCTCCTTACCTGCGCGAGCTTTTGTGGATCCGATGCCGAAGAGCTGACAGAAGGCTTCATCGTCCATATCTGCGGGCAAGATGATGCCTGCGGCCTCTGCTTCAGCACGCTTTTCTGCAATCTTTATAGGACCTGTCGCAAGAGCAACTGGGTTCATGATAGCTGATGTCATGCCAGCAGTGATGGCCATTGGTAGGAATGCGTTGTTGATGCCGTGGCGGTTGGGCAGCCCGAAGCTAATATTTGAGGCTCCACATGTTGTGTTGACGCCAAGTTCTTCGCGCAAACGGCGCACAAGTGTGAACACCTGTAGGCCTGCTGTGCCCATTGCTCCGATTGGCATGACGAGCGGATCAACCACGATGTCATGGGCGGGAATGCCAAAGTCGGCGGCGCGCTCGACGATCTTTTTTGCAACGGCAAAGCGCACGTCGGGGTCTTCCGAAATGCCCGTGTCGTCGTTGGAGATCGCCACGACTGGCACGTTATATTTTTTAACCAACGGCAGGACCTGCTCGAGGCGCTCCTCTTCTCCAGTGACAGAATTTAGTAGCGGGCGGCCTTCTGCGGTCGCCAGGCCGTTCTCAAGTGCGCCTGGAACTGAGCTGTCTATGCAGAGAGGAGAATCTGTTACGGCCTGCACATGCTCGATAAGTTGCTTCATCAAAGTTGGTTCGACGAAATTATTGTCTGCATAACGGGGGTCTTCGGCCATTTTGTTTGAGAAGACAGCGCCGGAGTTGATATCGAGGATCGTCGCGCCAGCGGCAACTTGCGCGAGTGCATCGGCCTGCACGCGGGAAAAATCGCCACGCTCAAGCTCTTCATTGAGGACTTTGCGCCCTGTCGGATTGATGCGCTCGCCGATCACTGTGAAAGGCTGGTCAAAGCCTATGATGGCAGTCTTTGTTTTTGATTCAACAATCGTTCTTGTCATGTCAGTGCTTTCTTATGCTTGCTTTGCTTGGGCACTGGCAGGAACGCCTGCAGCGCCGCCATTTTCTGTGGCCCATGTGGCGTTTGTTTTGATTCCACCGAGCGGAAAAAAATGGACCTGCTCAATGTTGAAATCAGGGTTGGCGGCTTTATGGGCGGCCAGCTCTGTAAGAACGTCTGTCGGTTCGTAGGGCAATAGCAGCTTGGTGACATCCATTGCGCGCTTTTGAAGCACTTTGAGAGAAGGGCCAACTCCGCATGCAATTGCGAATTTGATCAGCGTTTGTAGCTTGGCAGGCCCGGCAATGCCGATGTGAACAGGAATATCTACGCCTGCTGCTTTTAAGCTGTTGGCCCATTCGATAATGGGACCTGCCTCAAAAGCAAATTGCGTGGCCAGCGCCATTCTCGCGTCGGTGCGGTTGGAGAATTTTTGTTTCCATTGCAGAGCTTCGTCGACGTTTTTGGTGCTGCCGTCTGTGTCGATGTCTCTGTTGCCCTCAGGGTGTCCTGCAACGTGCAGGCGCGTAAAGCCTGCTTTATCAAAAAGGCTCGTTTCTAGGAGCTGCATGGAAGAGTGAAAGTCGCCGTGTGGCTTGTCGACGCCACCTGCGAGCAGGAGCGCTTGTTTAACGTTGGCTTCACCTTGATACATTGCGATCCAATTGGCGAGCGTGGCTTCGTCTTTGATGATGCGCGCAGGGAAGTGCGGCATGACATCAAAGCCCTCTGAATTGATGCGTTTTGCGGTTTCAACCATTTCCTTGATTGGTGTGCCCTCGATGTGGGCGATGTAGACTCTCGTACCGGCTGGAAGGATCTCCCGGAAGTCTTCGACCTTGGACGCGGTACGAGGCATCACCTCGATGGAATAGCTTTGCAGAAAAGCCTCCATTTGAGCGGGGTTGGCCGTTATTGTTTCCGTGCTAGTTGATTTTTTGCGGAAATTAAGCAGTGCCATCATTGCCTCCCTAATGTTCATGAGCCTTCAGGCCCAACCTTCGTTGGCGATCAGCGCTTTAATGCGCTCCTTGTCATACTCTGCGTCAATGCGCGCGGCTTGTTCAGCGGCGATCTCGTCGGCATCACCTTCAACAAGAAAAGGCTCGGCTTTACGCCACTCGGCCATGTAGGCGTCACTATCTTCGGCCCCGATTTTCATAGCTGCCCGGTCAATAGCTTGTTCAAAGCGCTCGGGTAGGGGGGCTTTAGATCCACGACGGCCTTTGCCAACGATGATCTGAGCTGGAATGTCGCGCCAGTAAACGATTGTGACGTCGGGCATGGTTGATTCCTTTATACTTGTTATAGATACGTCTAGAGGACGCGGCCTGCGCTTCAGCGCCCATTTTCGACTTCGCGGCGCGTTTGAGCGACCTTGCGCAGAAATGAAAGCAAAATTGAACAGGAGCACCGCTAGGACTTCCCTAAAAAATTCTCATCACTTTGATGAGGCGGTACTTTCGCCGATGATACCGACGTCTTCACGCGGGCTTGGACTATACACATTGGTGCGATCATCGCTTGCGGTTAGGCTCTAAGGCACGCCTTTCGGTGTTGGTCGGAGTGTTGCAAAGTTCAGGCGCGTTTGGGTTAACTCGGATCAATTCGGGGGGCATTGTGATTGCGCCAATTTCTGACAGCGCCAGACGTGTGTGAATGCCGATTTTGGCCCTGCCCATGCCTGCGGCTGTTTCAGACAATTTGAGCTATACATCTGCATCTGGGTCGCGGAGCTTGGCAGTATAGACAGTGCCTCTATCAATCAAATCATCGGTAATAAGTTTGGGGATTTAGGCATAGGCGGAAAGAAGGCGGTGGAGGAACTCGGTGCGCTTGTCATCGCGTAACAAACGTTTTCGTGCTTCATCCGCATCAGTGCGCTGCGCTTTTTTGATTTTAGTGCGTGGATTATTTGGGGCGATGTTTGACAACATAGCCTTCGCGGTTAGGCGTCTTTGTGAGCAAGCTTACGTCAAAGCGAGAGTAGACATTGGTCTACTTACAACCTCAGTTCTTGGATGATTTGCCGTGTCGGGTAATCTCTGAAGAGATTTTTGCGCTTCTTAGGCCAAAAGAAGTAGACGTTGTAAATTTTTTCGCAGGCAAGATGAGGGTCAGTGGCGTCTGGCCGTTGCGGGAAAAGTGGATCCTAAAAGAGCATGTAACTGATACGATTTCTAGAATGTCACCAACGCACCGGCGAAAAACTACACGTCTAATTCACTGGCCGAACTCATGTAGGGAGGGTGCAGATTCAAGAATGCATTAAACGCGTCGAATGAAACTTCGTTTTGCATTGGTGTGTTGGCTCCTGCAGATTTCGCCACGGTTCGCGCCGAAATTTAGGTGTAGTTATCTTCGGGTGGTATCGTGGCCAAAAACGAAGTCTCTGCTACGCTCGCATGAAAGGTGAAAGCCCTTGCAGAGTGCGGGTGCGCAGCATAGTTTGAAAGCAACTCAGAATGGAGGGCGTGAGTATGACGCCCATGCGTCCCAAAGGTGCGGGCGCTATCCCGAAATCGGTTGAGAGCTCCGCGCCGAAACCGCTTGAGACTGGCGCGCTTTATGCGGCGCTGGACTTGGGCACTAACAGTTGCCGCATGCTGATTGCCCAACCAAAGGGCAGTCAGTTTCATGTGGTTGATAGCTATTCAAAGTCGGTACAACTCGGCCTTGGGTTAGAGGGATCCGGTAAGCTGTCGCGCAGTTCGATGCAGCGCACAGTTCAGGCCCTGAAGACCTGTCAGCAGAAGCTCAAACGGCACAAAGTTCGAAATATGCGCCTTGTCGCTACAGAAGCCTGTCGTCGTGCGACGAACGCAGGTGAATTCATGGCCAAGATTAAGCGTGAAACAGGGCTAGTTCTTGAAATTATTCCTGCCGAAGAGGAGGCGCGCTTAGCGGTTATCTCTTGTGCTCCGTTGGTGAGTGCAAAGACGGAGCAACTACTTGTCGTCGATATAGGGGGCGGATCGACAGAACTAGTCTGGATTGACCTGTCAGATGTTCCCAAGAAACAACGCGCTCGAGCAATCATGAGGATGCACCGTGGGTTTGGGTATGTGCATCAAGGTGAACCAACGGCAAAAGTTGTTGACTGGATATCCGTACCGCTTGGTGTCGCCACTCTTAAAGATCAGTTTGCTGATGTAGAAGACGATGCAGCGCGTTTTGCTTTGATGAGTTGGTATTTTGAGGAAAACTTGGCTGATTTTAAGCCTTATCAAAATGTACAAATGCGAGAGCATTTCCAGATCGTTGGTACATCTGGGACTGTAACCACAGTCGCTGCGAGCCATTTGGGCCTTAAGCGCTATGACCGGACTAAGGTGGATGGGCTTCGTATGAGCTCAGAAGAGATTGATGCCGTTATCCGTGACTATCTTACGCTTGGCCCTGAGGGGCGAAGACGCGACCCCCGTATCGGGCAAGACAGGCAAGCACTGATTATGTCTGGAAGTGCTATTTTACAGGCGCTATTGAGATCTTGGCCAACAGACCGATTGAGTGTAGCCGATAGAGGGCTTCGTGAGGGGCTTCTTTATGCGCAGATGAGTGCGGATGGTGTGTTGGAGGATGGACCTTTTTAGGTTAGAGCAAAACCATGGCAAAAAAACCAGACGGCAAAAACACATCGGGTCGCGGACAGCGCGAGCTAAAGGTCAAAGTTAAGACAGCCAGGGGGAGGCGTAGTTCGTCTACGCGCTGGCTTCAGCGTCAGCTAAATGATCCTTACGTAAAGCGCGCTCAAGCAGAAGGATATCGCGGGCGCGCCGCGTTTAAGATCATGGAGTTGGATGATAAATTTGGCTTCCTTTCACAAGGCGCTTGCATTGTTGACCTTGGGTGCGCGCCGGGAGGTTGGCTGCAAGTGGCAGTGCCACGCGTAAATGCGCTCGGTGATAAACCAGGGCCAAAAGGAACTATTTTAGGCATCGACTTACAAGTGGTTGAGCCCGTGACCGGCTGCGAAATACATCAGCTCGATTTTATGGACGAAGGCGCGGATGAAAAAGTTAAAGACTGGCTGGGACGTAAGGCTGACGTAGTGATGTCGGATATGGCCGCGTCCAGTTCTGGCCATAAGCAGACGGATCACTTACGCATCATCTCGCTGTGCGAAGCGGCCGCGTATTTTGCGTTTGATGTTCTGGAAGAGGGCGGCACTTTTGTGGCTAAGGTACTCGCTGGTGGCGCGGAAGGTGAATTACAAAAACTACTGAAACAGAAGTTTACCAAAGTGGTCAACGTAAAGCCTCCTAGCTCTCGTAGTGACAGTTCCGAGAAGTTTGTGATTGCAACAGGGTTTAGGGGCTAATAGCCATTTTTGTAAAACGCTTTGCGTATGCCGGATGTTGCGATTTTCAACGACTTAATGCCGCGTTAATGCTTCCATGCGCATCTAGTTTCACAGGTTCAGACTTTGTTAAAAAGTGTCGAATGTAACTTTTACCTCTGGTGATCATCAGGTCTTGTGCTTGCGGCGTTTAGAGGTCTGATCACAGCCTCTTATTTCGGCCGGTGTTGCCCGAGATTGCAATATCTTTAGGGTAACAGTGCCCTTTAAAGCGTATGTCAGTTGGAGGCTGCTTTGGTTAACTGGCGCGCCAAAACGCTCGACAGTTAATACGGAGCTGCCACTTGATCCTACAGTCGATGTGTTTTCTGTACTAAACTCACACACAAAGCAGGTTCGGTTAACTCAAGTAATCTTTGGTAGCTGTTGCAGAGCAGGTAGCTCGGTTCTCTCAGCGCGGTTAGATCAGTNTTTTGGCGATTGGTAGGCCCGGTAGGACTCGAACCTACGACCAAAGCGTTATGAGCGCTCTGCTCTAACCAACTGAGCTACAGGCCCGCCATGGGTGCTTGGTTACCAGACCGCGCGCGCGCGTCAAGTCTTACCGTTGCTATGAGACATATGATGATTTAGGAGAAGTACCAAGTTAGATAATGGGGGCTCGATTGTGGCTGGCAAGAATGGAATAACCTACGCTGATGCGGGTGTGGATATCGACGCAGGCAATGCGCTCGTTGAACGGATAAAGCCTGCTGCCAAGCGCACTGTACGCCCCGGGGTTATGTCGGGGCTTGGCGGCTTTGGGGCTTTGTTCGATTTGAAAGCCGCAGGTTACTCAGACCCTGTTTTGGTTGCGGCGACAGATGGTGTTGGTACGAAACTTCGCATCGCAATTGATACTGGAGAAGTTGATGGCGTCGGGGTGGATCTGGTTGCCATGTGTGTGAACGACCTTGTTTGCCAAGGCGCTGAACCTCTGTTCTTCCTCGACTACTTCGCAACAGGCCGCTTGGAAACAGAGAAAGCGGCGCGGATCATTGAGGGAATTGCGAAGGGCTGTGAGCTATCGGGGTGTGCTTTGATTGGCGGAGAGACTGCCGAGATGCCAGGTATGTATCCTGATGGCGACTTTGATCTTGCAGGCTTTGCGGTTGGTGCGATCGAACGAGGGTGTGATCTGCCGAGCGGTGTTGCGGCGGGAGACGTTTTACTTGGTCTAGCCTCGGATGGCGTACACTCTAATGGCTACTCTCTTGTTCGAAAGCTAGTTGATATATCGGGCCTAGGCTGGGGTTCTCCTTGCCCATGGGGGGAGGGTACGCTTGGTGCTGCTTTGCTGACCCCAACTAGACTTTACGTAAAGCAAGCTTTGTCTGCTGTTAGAAGTGGTGGCGTGCACGCGCTTGCACACATCACAGGTGGAGGTCTCACTGAGAATCTACCACGCGTGCTCCCGGACGGTCTCGGCGTTGACATTGACCTCAACGCTTGGGAGCTTCCCGATGTATTTAAGTGGCTGGCAACTACTGGCGACATGGCTGATGCGGAAATGCTCAAGACGTTCAACTCCGGCATAGGTATGATTCTTGTTGTGGGCGCTGCAGAGGCAGATCGTGTGCAATCAGTTTTGAGTGCCCACGGTGAGAAAGTCTTTGTTTTGGGCCATGTTCGCGAGGGAGAGGGAGTGCACTATGAGGGCTGTCTCGTTTGAAGCGTGTTGCAATATTTATATCTGGTGGCGGTTCCAATATGCTTTCTCTGGTGCGAAGTATGACAGGGAGCCATCCAGCTCGTCCGTGCCTCGTTTTAAGTAACCGAGTTGATGCTGGCGGACTACAAAAGGCGTCAGAATTGGGGATCTCGACAGAAGTGGTAGACCACCGTCCCTATGGGGATGACCGTTCGGCGTTCGAAACGGAACTGCAAGACGTTGTCACACGTTACTCACCAGATATAATTTGCCTAGCGGGATTTATGCGCGTTTTAACAGAGGGCTTTACCAGCCAATGGGAGGGACGCATGCTGAATATTCATCCGTCGCTCTTGCCAAAGTATAAAGGCTTAAAAACACACCAACGTGCCCTGGATGCTGGCGATAAAGAGGCCGGCTGTACAGTGCATGAAGTCACTGCAAAACTTGACGATGGTCCAATTCTTGGGCAAGCGCGCATTGCAGTAGAACCTGAAGACACAGCTGAGACATTGGCTTCACGAGTGCTCGTTCAAGAACATTCTCTTTATCCTGCTGTTTTGAAGCGCTTCGCACTTGGTGATAACCGGCCGCTGTATCTGGCCTGATACTTTTAATTTCTCATCGGCTCGCGTATAGGCAAGCCCATATCTATAAAAAGCAGACGCCTTAATGAGAACCATCACAACGACCTCAGAGCTGGCAGAGTACTGTCAAGAAGCTTCAACACATGACTACGTCACGGTAGATACAGAATTTCTACGAGAGAGAACGTATTATTCGAAGCTTTGCTTAGTGCAACTTGCAATGCCAGGTAAGACTGATGAAAATGCTGTCCTTGTGGACCCACTGGCTCATGGCATTTCGCTTCAGCCTTTATATGACTTAATGGCGGATGAAACGACCATCAAAGTTTTTCATGCGGCGCGGCAAGATCTTGAGATATTCTTTCATGATGGGAATGTTATCCCGTCGCCATTATTTGACACGCAAGTGGCTGCGATGGTGTGTGGTTTTGGCGAGCAGGTGGGTTACGAAACACTGGTCCGCAAAATCGCCAAGGAAAGCGTTGATAAAACAAGTCGTTTTACGGATTGGTCTCGTCGTCCTTTATCTGACGCTCAAAGAAGTTACGCGCTCGCGGACGTGACGCATTTGCGGCAGGTTTATGAGTATCTGCGAGATCAGCTTGCAAAAAACCATCGTGCTAAGTGGGTGAGCGAAGAGCTTTCTGTCCTAACATCTCCTGCCACATACTTGATGGATCCTGAAAACGCTTGGGAGCGTGTAAAAGTCAGAACCAGTTCAGGAAAGTTCTTGGCCATCGTACGCGAGCTGGCGAAATTTCGAGAAGCTTATGCTCAGGAACGCAACGTGCCCCGTAGCCGCGTTTACAAAGATGATGCACTGACCGAGATTGCGTCTACGAAACCGAAAGACATGAATGATTTGTCACGTTCTCGCTTGCTACTAAGAGAAGCGCGCAAAGGAGAGATTGCTGAAGGTATTCTAAAAGCGGTTGCCGATGGGATTGCATGCCCAACGGAAAGTATGCCGCAAGGTGATAAAATCCGGGAAAAGCTCAATGTTAACCCTGCTTTGGCGGACCTTCTTCGTGTCTTACTCAAGGCTAAAACCGAAGAGATGGGCGTAGCTTCCAAGTTGATCGCATCTGCGAGTGATCTTGACCTTATTGCTGCGGGTGAAAGGGATGTACCGGCACTGAGTGGCTGGCGAAACGAGGCTTTCGGCGAAGATGCAATAAGGCTTTGCAACGGGGAAATTGGTCTCGCTGTAAAGGGAAGAAGCGTTAAAGTAATTTCACTCTAGCCGGCTACATCAACGTCGGACGGAGAGGGTGTTTTGTGCGCCATTTACGCGAATTTCACTGACACCAAGAAGTGCATCATCTGATATAAATACAGCCGCATTTAGCTCTCGCGATGTATTTGGTGCATTTGGTCGTGAACGATCAGAATATAACGCTTTAAGCGTATACTCTAAGGTGGGTAGTGGGGCAGAAGTCACATCGCTTTCAAAAGCTGGCACAAGGCGAACGTTGTAAGCACCAAGCGTTTTGCTAAGGCCCTTTACATTGAGAATTGCTCCGCCTGCAGTTTGCTCAATGCTTAAGTCGAGAAGTCTCTCAACTGTTTGCCCCTGATATTCGTCAGGCGCACGTTTGAGTGCTGAACGTTGTGGAATAAGTGGATTTGCCACGGTTTGTTCTGCGGTTTCGCCATTACTTTTTCCAAACCAATTCAGGGGATTGTAAGACGAGCCACCAACACTCCCTCCACACCCAGCCAAAGTAAGTGAGGAAACAAAGGCGATTGTGAGTGCGATGCGCATAATTCATTCCAAAAATTGCTCTATCCGTTCGTACCTCAACAGCGAAGATTTGAAAAGATGGGAAAGCATATGGACCTTTAGGCTATGCAAGCCTATTTCTTCTGAAAGAAGAGGATAATATCTATGGCTACATCCGCATTTGAAGAACTTGTTGAGGACTTTGAATTTTTAGATGACTGGGAAGACAGATACGCCCTTGTGATCGAACTTGGTAAGGATATGCCGCCTCTTGATGAAGCATTTAAAGTGCCTGCGACTAAGGTTGAGGGGTGTGCCAGCCAAGTTTGGTTGCACGCATCAGTTACCGATGGGACCTTTTCCTTTGAAGGTGAGAGTGATGCGGTGATCGTGAGAGGCTTGGTCGCAGTATTGCAGCGCTTGTACAATGGGTTGAACGTTGATGCGGTCGCGCTCGTTGACGCACAACAGGAACTTGGTCGCCTNGGGCTTCAAGAGCATCTTTCCGCACAACGTTCAAACGGCGTCCGCTCTATGATTGAGAAAATAAACTCTGTTGCCGACGGGGCTTCAAGAGGCTGAGATTGTTGACTGATCAACGCTTTGCTTGAGTTCTCAGAGCTGTTTCCAAATCACCATAGCCAGTGAACCTGTATTCATAAGCTAGCCCCAGCTTTTTCGCACAGTCTTGAGCTTTAATCTGCAGAGCTTTATCTAGTGTTTGAGCCTGATAAACGAGCGTTGTGTAGTTTCCGAATATCATATCCCGCAGCTCGGGATGTCTATCCAGCCCCATAGGCCGCCAGACGAAAGCGTCGAATTGTTTTACGAGAAAGTCCGTAAGGTAGAAGGCTGTTATCTCTTCGCTATGTGCCTGAAAGCGTTCGGCAAAGCGTTCGTTTCCTTCGAAAAAAGAATAGCAGTGCGGGCCGGAAACCATTTCTACGCCAAGTTCGTCACACTTGGCCTTTAGCAGTCCACCGGTGCCGCAGTCGGCATAAACGATGAAAATACTCTCATAAGCCGTTCTGTGTTTTATAACGGCTGCCTCTACCGCTTCGGTGATTTGTTCGGGGTATAGGTGTAGGTTGGCTGGCAGGCATGTTAGATCCATGTGGGCCCAACTATTTTGCTTCTTTAACGCCAAAATCTCTCGCGCAAGAGCCCCACAAGCAATCAGTAGAACTCTACCTTGCTCTAGTGCCTCAAAGCCATGTTGTGCTAAGGCCGTGTCATCAGGTAGCATTCTTTCTCTCCAATATCAAAAAGGGTCCGAACGGCATGCACCGGCGGACCCCTTGAGAAAAAGCTTAAAGGTTCAGCCCGCGGCTGCTTGGTTGTGCTTACGTAGAACAAACTCTTTAGCGGTTTCAACAGCCACAGCTGCGTCACGACAGTATGCATCGGCTCCGATTGCTTTACCGAATTCTTCGTTTAGGGGCGCGCCACCGACCAAAACGATGTAGTCATCGCGAATGCCTTGCTCAACCATCGTATCAATGACGACTTTCATGTAAGGCATCGTGGTTGTGAGAAGGGCAGACATTCCGAGAATTTCTGGTTTATGTTCCTCTAGCGCTGCAAGATAGTTTTCGACTGGGTTGTTAATTCCGATGTCCTCAACTTCAAATCCTGCGCCTTCCATCATCATGGCGACAAGGTTCTTTCCAATGTCGTGGATATCGCCCTTTACAGTGCCAATAACCATTCCGCCGACACGTGGTGCCCCCGTCTCTGCGAGCAGAGGCTTAAGAATGCTCATGCCGCCTTTCATAGCGTTCGCAGCCAGCAGCACTTCGGGCACGAACAGGATGCCATCACGGAAGTCTTGACCAACGATCGTCATGCCTCCGACCAGTGCTTCCGTAAGAATACGGTATGGAGGCCAGTCGCGACCTAGGAGGATGTTCACGCCCTCTATGATTTCCTCTTTTAGGCCATCGTAGAGGTCGTCGAACATCTGCTGAACAAGTTCGTCGTCGTCTAGTTCGGCAAGGATGATGTCTTGTTCTTCGTCCGACATGGCGGATTCCTTTGCTGTCTTCGTTGCTTCAGCTTTTGCTAAAATCTATGATTCAGACTGGCTCGATTGCGACACACGCGGTACTGTTGCCGACTATGTGCCCGATTGTGGCAGTTGAAGGTCTGAAAAGAGCATCTACGTTACGTTTATCTAGGTGTAGAGCTCACTCAACACTAGTTGCGGCGGCGCCGGTTTGTTCTAGTCGCCGTCGGCTCAGCATCACCTAGCCCATCGCTTGGTGAGGAAAATGCGCCGAGGCGCTTCGCTATCTCTTCAAGTGTTGGCTTATCGGCTTTTGGCCTTGTTTCTAACGCATTCCGCATCTCTCTAAGATGCTCGGGCATTGTCCCACAGCAACCGCCGATAATGCGAGCCCCACTGTCTCGGGCGAGCACAGCATAGTCTGCCATTAAGTCGGGAGTACCATCATAGTGAATGTGGCCGTCTACGTACTTTGGTATGCCGGCATTTCCTTTGGCAATAATCGGACGCTCGACTCCTTGTGCAGCGAAGCCCTGGACCGTTCGCAAAAGATCTGAGGAGCCTACGCCACAGTTTGCCCCATATGCGAGTGGGGGGTGGGAAAGTTTTTCGACCATTGCCACCATGGCTGCGCTGGTAACGCCCATCATTGTACGTCCTGCGGTATCAAAGCTCATTGTGCCGCACCATGGCATATCTGCTAGAGCGAAGGCTTCAGCTGCTGCGATATACTCCTCTGGTGCAGATATCGTTTCAAGCCAAAGTACGTCTGCGCCACCTTCTTTCAGGCCTTCGGCTTGCTCGTGGAAAATTTCCACTGCCAGTGCATGCGTTAGCTGGCCCAAAGGCGCCATTATCTCACCTGTAGGGCCAACAGATCCTGCGACTATGACTTGGTGATCTGCTTTGTCGGCAACATTGCGTCCTATCTCCGCAGAAATGCGAGAGAGTTCACGGGCACGATTTGCAGCAGAATGGAGCTTAAGGCGCGCAGCATTTCCACCAAATGAGTTTGTCAGAAAGATATCGGACCCAGCATCAACTGCCGACTGGTATAGTGCAGTGATTTTTGCTGGTTCAGAAACGTTCCATAGTTCTGGAGCATCACCTGAGCTCAACCCCATATTAAACAGGTTTGTTCCTGTCGCCCCGTCGGCTAGCAGCCAATCTCGTGTTTCCAGGAGCGTTTGAAGCGGAGAGGTCATTGTCTACTATCCTTTTGAAGTTGCTTTGATTTTACACTGAAGCTGCCGTGAAGCAAACTCATAAAAGTCATTAAGTTTATGAGCTTGGCTTTGGCTTTCTAGCAGCTGCGCCTTGATTATCTTTTGGTGCGGTATCTGCGAGGTGGCCGGAGAGCTATTAAGCTCGTGGGTAACTTTTTGGATAGGAGCCCACGAAAAAAATACGCCGCCCTAGGCAGGGGCGGCGTAATGCATTGATTAAAAATCTAGTTTATTTGATTTCTGTCATGATCTGATCTTTTGCGATGGCTGAAAGCTCGGCGCGCTTACTGCGAATTGTGCTAGCATCAGCGATTTGACCGAGGTCCGCTGCAACTTTGCGAACAACGTCTTCATGCCCTGCTTCTTCAAAATCAGCTTTCACAACTTCGGCGGCGTACATATTTGCGTCTTCGCCTGATTTTCCAAGAAGCTCTGCTGCCCAAAGACCAAGAAGTTTGTTCGTCCGAGCTTCGGCCTTGAATTTCATTTCTTCATCGTGTGCGTACTTGTTTTCAAACGCTTTCTCGCGGTCGGCAAAAGAGGACATGTGCAACGCTCCCAATCATATTTCACTCAGTCTAAGTTATGCAATTCGCAGTGACGAAGCACAAGCCCTGATGGTGCGTCTTGCGACAATGGGCCCTTTGACATAAGACAGCGTTACCCGTGCAGACTCACCTGCCGTGACGAGATTGGAGCCCAGATGGCACGTCGTAAGAAAATATATGAGGGCAAAGCCAAAGATTTGTTTGAAGGCCCGGAGCCTGGCACTATTGTCCAGTATTTCAAAGACGACGCTACGGCTTTCAACGCAGAGAAGCGCGATGTGATTGAGGGCAAAGGCGTCCTAAACAATATGCTCTCCGAATATTTCATGAACGGGCTCACACAGATTGGTGTCCCTAATCACTTCATTCGACGTCTTAACATGCGTGAACAATTGGTTCGGGCGTGTGAGATTGTCCCTCTGGAAGTGATTGTGAGGAACTTTGCAGCGGGTTCAATGGCGAAGCGTCTTGGGATAGAAGAGGGCACCGCACTGCCACGCCCGATTGTCGAATATTGCTATAAAGACGATAGTCTTGGTGACCCGCTTGTGTCGGAAGAGCACATTGCTGCTTTTGGTTGGGCTAGCCAGCAGGATATGGAGGATATTCTTAGCCTTGCCCTGAGGGTGAATGACTTCTTGTCTGGAGTAATGTTTGGCGTTGGCATTAAGCTTGTCGATTTCAAGATAGAAATTGGACGCGTTTTTGAGGGAGACTATCAGCGCTTGATCGTTGCTGACGANATCAGTCCTGATAGCTGCCGGTTATGGGATATGGAGACAGGTCAAAAGCTGGACAAAGACGTCTTTCGGCGTGATCTTGGCAGCCTGACGGACGCGTACAGTGAAGTGGCGAGAAGGCTCGGTGTGATGCCAAAGGGGGCGACGCCGATGAAGCCTACACTGATTAATTAAACGTTCGACAAACTCTTATCTGGCTTATGCCGGTGGATACCCAAAAAATACGGAGATGGTTATGAAAGCGCGTGTTCATGTAATGCTAAAGAATGGGGTTTTGGACCCGCAGGGCGAAGCTGTACGCCACGCGCTTGGAGCGCTTGGTTTTGATGGTGTTTCAGGTGTGCGCCAAGGAAAAGTGATTGAGCTCGATTTGGCAGCCGAAACCACTGAAGCGACAATCATCCAAATGTGTGAAAAACTTCTCGCAAACACAGTGATCGAGAGCTACACGATCGAGCTCGGCTGATGATTGCGGCACAAATTACAAGTTGGCGAGCGCCACTTGAAATTGTGAATCTAGCGGATCCAACACCTTGTGAAGGCGGCGTCGTTCTTAAAGTTCTGGCTTGCGGCGTTTGCCGCTCTGACTGGCATGCTTGGACTGGATCTGATCCAGATGTTGCACTGCCCCATGTTCCTGGACATGAGTACTGCGGCGAGGTTGTAGCTGTGGGGGCAAATGTAACCCGGTGGGCCGTTGGGGACAGGGTCATAGCGCCGTTTATACTGGCTTGCGGTCGCTGCGGCGATTGCGCTTCTGGAAACCAGACGATCTGTTCTTCTCAGGCTTTACCAGGCTTTACTCAGGCCGGAGCGTTTGCTGAATACATCGATGTTCCCTTTGCTGATGCGAACTTAAGCGCTTTGCCAGAAACCATCTCTCCTGAATTGGCCGCAGGTCTAGGATGCCGGGTAACGACCGCTTGGCACGCGCTCACTGGCAGAGTTGCATTGCGCGCGGGGGAGTGGCTTGCTGTTTTCGGTGCGGGTGGAGTCGGGCTGTCTGCACTCATGCTGGGGCGCGCCCTCGGGGCTCGTGTCGCGGTTGTCGATATTGTCCCCGATAAGCTTGAATACGCGAAGAGGCTAGGCGCTGACGTCGTGATCAATGCTGAAACTTGCAATGCCTCTGAGGCAGTCCGTGAGGTTACAAGTGGTGGCGCTGATGTCGCGATTGAAGCACTTGGTACGGCCACAACAACGATTGGGGCACTGAAGTCTCTGAGAAAAATGGGACGAATGGTGCAAGTGGGTATGCCCACAGGTGATCATTCGACGATGCCGATACCTATGGATGCAGTCTATTCAGGGCAACTTGCGATCTTCGGTACACGAGGAATGCCGGCACACAGATATCCGAGCCTTTTGAACCTGATGGCTTCTGGTCAGGTTGATCTCTCGCCTCTTGTAACGCGCTGCATTAACTTGTCCCCCCCCCCCCCCCCGCTGTTATAACAAATTTCAAGAATTGAAACACGAAGGAAAGTGCTATGAAAGCTGCTGTGATTGTTTTCCCTGGGTCAAACTGTGACCGTGATCTCGCCGTTGCGCTGGAGAAAACGGGGGCTGACGTGGAGATGGTTTGGCACAAAGATACTGCATTGCCAAAAGGGATCGATCTTGTGGCTGTTCCTGGTGGCTTTTCATTTGGTGACTATCTGCGCTGCGGGGCAATTGCGGCCAATTCACCGATTTGCGGTGAGCTGAAAGCCCATGTCGAGCGGGGGGGGTATGCACTTGGCATATGCAACGGATTTCAGGTTCTTACCGAAACCGGGCTGCTGCCCGGAGCTCTGCGGAGGAATGCTGGTCTTAAGTACATTTGTAAGCCAATAGACCTTCGAGTCGAAACCACAGATACGGCCTACACAGCGGATTATAGTGAAGGGCAGGTCATAACTGTACCGATCGCTCACCATGACGGGAATTATTATGTGGATGAGACAAAACTAGCAGAAATCTCTGGAGAGGGACGCATTGCGTTTCGTTACTTAGATAATCCAAATGGCTCTGTGGCGGATATAGCTGGTGTCGTGAGCCGTAACCGTAGAGTGCTTGGAATGATGCCGCACCCAGAAAGAATGTCGGAACCTAGCCATGGCGGAACTGATGGAAAGGCGATGTTCACAAGCCTCATGAGCCAGATGGCGCTTGTGTGAAATTCGTGTGCTTGTGAGGTAGCCTATTGCTGGCTAAGTTCACAGCATGAGTTTAATTTTTAGCCTATCATCTGGTACACGTCCACGCACAACGAGTTGGCGCGTAAGGTTTCTTTTTGTTGGGCTTTTGATTTTAGCGGTCGTAACGATTGCAGTTACAAACCGATTGCTGACTGAACGTTTTACCGAGAATACACGCAACCGTGCTGAGTTGCGGCTCACACTCTATTCGGGCAACTTGATGTCTGAATTGAAGCGTAACTCGATTGTTCCACAGTTGCTGAGTAGAGACCCTGCTTTGATCGGGGCATTGAATTCGGGTGACTTTAGTCAGTCGACGCAAAGATTAATTTCGTTCGTCGAGGAAATAGGGGCGGCCTCTCTGATATTGTTGGATGCAAGCGGTCGCACGGTGGCTGCAACGGATCGGGCACGTTTAGGTGAGCAGCATAGGCAGCAAAGCTATTTTGTTGATACGCTGAGGTCTCCCAATACGATTTTTGCGACAGTGCCACGTGAAAGTGGAGGGTATCGTTTTGTATATGCAAGAAGGGTTACAAGCCAAAGTGAGACGATTGGCGTAGTACTTGTCGAGGTTGATCTTGCAAAGTTTGAGCGCGCCTGGGCAGGCATATCTGATGCTGTGTTGGTGACCGACAGCGAGGGTACAATCATCTTGGCTACAGAACCGCGGTGGCGCGGGCAACAAGAAGAGGTCGCCCTCAACCAAGATCCTGCTGATAGTGCGATAGAGCGTGCAATTCGAGCAACGCAAAATTGGACTAACTTACCGCCAGATGCCTATGTTCAGGGTGAAGCGGTCATGCGTAAAGAGGCGCGTGTTCCCTTCCGCGGCTGGAAGATGACATCCTTTACAACCTATTCAAGCGTTCGAGAGCGGGTAAATGGGGTCCTAGCTTTGGAGATCATGGTCTTTGCCATGATGCTATCGTTTGTTTTCTATCTGTTAAGCCGAAAGTCAGCGCTTAGGATGGCCCTGTTTCAAAGAGAGTCGGCGGAGCTTCGCCAGTTAAACGCGCGGCTGCAGCGGGAAGTTGCCGAGCGTGAGAAGGTGCAGGGTGCCTTGAAAACGGCAGAACAGAGTCTGGCTCAAAGTTCAAAACTCGCGGCTCTTGGTGAAATGTCGGCTGCGGTTAGTCATGAGCTGAACCAACCATTGGCTGCCATGAAAACATATCTTGCTGGGTCGCGGTTGTTGCTTCAACGTAACCGGCCGGAAGAGGCGCTATCATCGTTCCATAGGATTGATGATCTCATCGAGAGAATGGGGGCGATAACGAAACAACTCAAGAGTTATGCGCGCAAAGGCCAAGACGTATTGAGCCCTGTAAATATGGGCGATGCGCTCACATCTGCTCTCTCGATGATGGAACCACAACTCAAGTTAAGACATGTGAAAATCGACCGTGTTCTGCCTAAGTGGGCTGTTATTGTAATGGGGGATCGTGTGCGTATTGAACAGGTTATGGTTAACCTAATCCGCAATGCACTTGATGCAACCAAATTACAGAGTGATCCAGAGATTGAGCTTATCCTTGCCGCTGGTGAAACGGCCACATTAACCGTGCGTGACAACGGTCCCGGTATCGAAAATCTCGATGCTTTGTTTGAGCCTTTTTATACAACGAAGCAGCCGGGGGAGGGGGTAGGGCTTGGGCTTGCCATTTCTTCTGGTATCGTCAACGACCTAGGTGGTCGTCTAACCGCGCGGAACTCGATTTCTGGTGGTGCTGTATTTGAAATGCAATTGCCTATCTTGGAAGGCGGCAGCTCAGAGGCTGCGGAATGAATTGAGAGAAATGAACCAATGGCTAAAGCAATGAAAATCGCGATTGTGGATGATGAGCAGGACATGCGCCAGTCGATCAGTCAATGGCTCGCTCTTTCTGGCTATGATACCCAAACGTTTCCAAGCGCTGAGGAAGCACTCAAAGAACTTGGCGCGGACTATCCGGGTATTGTGATTTCAGACATCAAGATGCCTGGCATGGACGGGATGCAGTTTCTCAAGAAGCTGATGGGGGCGGACAGTGCTCTGCCTGTTATCATGATTACAGGTCATGGCGATGTACCTATGGCTGTGGAAGCGATGCGGGTTGGTGCCTATGATTTTCTCGAGAAGCCATTCAACCCAGATCGTATGACAGAGCTCGCGAAGAAGGCTGCAAATGCTCGTCGGCTCACACTTGATAATCGAGCGTTACGCAAAGAGCTGTCTGAGGGCGGTCAGTTGATGAAGAAATTGATTGGTGCAAGCCCAATTATGGAGCGGTTGAAAGAAGATATTCTTGATCTTGGTCAAGCTGATGGACATGTGCTCATCGATGGTGAAACAGGCACTGGTAAAACACTTGTTGCGCATGCGCTTCATGCCGTTGGTGCCCGTGCGGGCAAGAAATTTGTCTTAGTGAGTTGCTCAGCGCTTGAAGAGGATGCCCTGACCAAACGCCTTTTTGGTCCGATGTTGCCAGAAGATACGCGCTTGCCTGCTGTTGAGGAGGCGCGGGGTGGTACGCTGGTATTGGAAGATATCGAGACGTTACCTGATTCTGTTCAAGCACGTCTGCTAAGTTTCATGAATGATGAGGGCAATCCGCCTGAAACGCGGATAGTTGGAATTTCTAATCTTCAGGAGCAGAATCGAACTGTGGAGAATGCGCTTCGGTCTGACCTATTTTACCGTTTGGCTGCTTTGCGGATTACGGTGCCTCCATTACGTCAGCGAGGCGAAGATATTCTCACTCTCTTTACGAGGCTTTCTGGCGAGTTTGCTGGAGAATATGGCTGTGAGGCTCCGAAAGTCAGTGCACAAGAGGCCGCTCAACTTTTGCAGGCGCCTTGGCCAGGCAATGTCAGACAGCTGATCAATACAGCAGAGCGCGCTGTGCTTCAGTCCCGGAGGGGCGCAGGGTCAATTACGTCGCTCTTGATGAGTGATCATGATGAAATGCAGCCAGTTATGACCACAGAGGGTAAGCCGCTGAAAGAGTATGTGGAGGCGTTTGAAAGAATGCTGATCGATAATACAATGCGCCGTCACAAAGGTTCGATTGCTGCAGTCATGGATGAGCTTTGTTTGCCGCGCCGAACTTTGAACGAAAAGATGGCTAAATATGCTCTGCAGAGATCAGACTATTTGAACTAGGAACAACCCATTTAGGGTAGGTTCTCTGATGATTTTCACGGTCCTTTCCTGTGAATAGGTGGATGAAAGGGCAGTGTGTATTGCCTGTTGTGTTCAATTAGGCATTGTATTTTGAGATGGTCTGCTCTTAAGTAGAGATTATAGGTGTATGTTTGCATCTTAAGGAATTTATCTGCTTCGGATTTCGCGTTGTATGCAATCCCCAGCAGGATGAATTGGCCCAGAAATGTGGCCGAACGGACCGGCAAGACTAACAGCTTGTCAATGAATGGGCACTTATACGGCGATTTGCGGTAGAGTGTCGGAGAAAGAAACGCGATGAAGCGCGCAAAATATTTGAGTTTGAGAGCAGAGGGCCGCCGCGCCCCCTCCAAACGCGTGTCTCCCATCGCCATAAATAGTCACACAACAGGTACCGATTGGCTTCTAAGGCTTAGTGGTGTGTGTGTGTGCAAATGGATATCATGGCTAAGAAAATGCTTATCGACGCCACCCACGCTGAGGAAACTCGCGTTGTTGTGGTTGATGGAAATAAGGTTGAGGAATTTGATTTCGAAACCGAAAATCGGCGCCAGCTTGCTGGCAACATCTATCTAGCGAAAATTACTCGGGTTGAGCCATCTCTTCAGGCGGCTTTCGTTGACTATGGCGGCAACCGTCATGGATTTTTGGCGTTTAACGAGATTCATCCGGATTATTATCAAATTCCGATCGCTGATCGAGAGGCCCTCATGGAAGAGGAGCGGGCTTTTGTCGAAGCGCAGCGCGCGCGCGACGAAGACGAGGACGAAAAGCCAAAGCGTCGCCGTTCATCTCGTTCAAAAGCTTCACGCAGCAATTCCGACGATGTGATTGAAACCCGCGAGATTGAAGATGATGTTTCCGGTATGGAGACAATCGATCTGAACGCTGGAGGCGAAATCATCCCAGAGGGGCAGTCGCCAATGGAGTTGGTGGCTGAAACGCCTGTGGAGGAGCCCGTAGACGAGGCCAATGCTTCTGATGTACCTCAGCAAGATCAACCTGCAGGTACAGATATTGCAGAAGATGACGGCGCTACTAAAAAAGAGAATGACCGGCGTTCGAAGAAAGATGCCAGCGCAAAAGACGAAAGTATTGAAAGCGTTGCGGATGATGATGAGGAGGAGGACATACGACCTCCGCGCAAGCCCCGTCCCCGACGTTACAAAATCCAGGAAGTTGTAAAAGTTCGCCAGATTATGCTGGTTCAGGTTGTTAAGGAAGAGCGCGGGAACAAAGGTGCGGCTCTTACGACATACCTTAGCCTAGCGGGGCGTTACTGTGTGTTGATGCCGAATACTGCTCGAGGCGGTGGGATTTCACGTAAAATTACAAACCCAGTTGATCGTAAGAAGCTTAAAGAAATTGCGCACGAGATTGAGGTGCCCAAAGGTGCGGGTCTCATTGTCAGAACAGCTGGTGCCAAGCGCACAAAAACCGAGATCAAGCGGGACTATGAATACCTACAGCGGCTGTGGGAGCAAATTCGTGAGCTGACCCTGAAGTCAACGGCACCCTCGAAGATTTATGAAGAGGGTGACCTCATCAAACGATCCATCCGCGACCTTTACAGCCGTGAGATTGATGAGGTGTTGGTTGAGGGCGAGCGCGGGTATCGTATTGCCAAAGACTTTATGAAGATGATCATGCCGTCGCATTCGAAAAATGTGCAACGCTATGAAGATAGTTTGCCATTGTTTGCGCGCTACCAAGTCGAAAGCTACCTTTCGGGGATGTTTAACCCGACGGTTCAGCTTAAATCGGGAGGCTACATCGTATTTGGTGTGACCGAAGCTTTGGTGGCTGTCGACGTCAACTCTGGACGTGCTACAAAAGAAAGCAGTATTGAAGAAACTGCCTTGAAGACCAATTTGGAAGCCGCAGAAGAGGTTGCCCGTCAGCTTCGTTTGCGTGATTTGGCTGGTTTGATTGTTATTGACTTCATCGATATGGATGAACGCCGCAATAATGCCGCCGTCGAAAAGCGAATGAAAGACAAGTTGAAGTCTGATCGCGCTCGCATCCAAGTGGGTCGAATTTCGGGCTTCGGCCTTATGGAGATGTCTCGCCAACGCTTGCGCGCCCAGGTATGCTCGAAGCAACAACACAGCCGTGCCCGAGTTGCCATGGAACTGGGTTGATCAGATCGGATGATAACCTCGCACTGAGTGTTCTTCGTCAGATCGAGGAAGAGGGTACGCGCAGGCGGTCTCGCGAGGTTTTGGTTACATGCCCCGTTGGAATAGCAAATTTCCTGATGAACCAGAAGCGTGAACATATCGCTCATATTGAGGCGCGCTATGGTATGTCAGTGCGTATTGAAGGTGATCCGGCGCTCATTAGCCCAGACTTCACGCTGGAAAAGTTTAAGACAGCCACACGGGCAGTGAAAGAAGTCGAGCCAACGGTTATCTCCGCTTCCGCTGCTTTAATGGATGACATAGACGGTGAAGATACCGACGTGCTCGTTTCTGAAGTGATTACGGATGATACTGCGCAATCAGATGCTGTCGAGGAAGCTGGGGAAGACAAACCTAAGAAACGTCGTCGTCGTCGTCGTCGTCGCGGCAAAGGCAACGGTGCTGATAGTGCTGCAGATATTGCAGTTGAAGGTGACGAGGGCAATGCGGATATGGGCGGTTCTGATGGAGCCGTTGTCGTATTAGATGAAGCTGCGGAGCTTAGCGACAGTGAGGGGGCGGAAGCCGGTGTTGCCGTCGTAGAAGAAGAAAAACCCAAAAAGAAAACTGTGACACGTTCTCGTAAGAAAAAAGATGATTCAACCTCATCGGGTGATGACTCAGTAGCCGCAGTTCCTGCTGAGGCTGAGGCAGAAGAAAAGCCAAAAAAGGTAACTCGTAAACCTTCTACGCGTGTTAAAAAGGCAAAGGTGGATGAAACTACAGAAGCAGTTGATGCTGTAGAGGAGCCAAAACCAAAGGCTAGACGGTCTCGCGCAAGAAAGAAGCCTGTAGAGGCGGAAGCGTCAAATGCTGAAGTTACAGATACTTCCGAAATTGTTGCTGAAGTGCCTTTGACAGTAAAGGTGGCTGATCCGGTAGAGCAAGCAGAGACAGTGTCTGAGCCAGCGCCAGCGCAGCAAGAGGACAAAGCTCCGAAGCCTAAGAAAAAAGGCTGGTGGTCGCTCGGAGGCTAAAATAGAAAAGCCGCGCTCAAGGGCGCGGCTTTTTCCTCAAGCACCTTTACGAACAAGAAAGTGCTTTGCCCCGCTTTCTTCGCAAATACTTATGAGAGTGTGCCCGGCTTCGGAGCAGAAGTGTGGCACATCTATGACCGCTGCGGGATCATCAGAAATGAGAACTATAACGTCGCCTGTGGCAAGCAGGCGAATTCTTTTGCGCAATCGCAATACCGGGAGGGGACAGAGAAGTCCTTTAGCGTCGATAGTTTCGTTCATAAACTGCATCTATGGCTTATATTTCAAACTGTCCACAACCTTGTGACAGAATGTGCCGATGACTGTGAGGTTAGGATAAGATAAGGGTATCAGATGTTTGGAATCGAGATCATAGATGCAGGCCTTTTGCCTGCCTTATTCGTTGCTCTGGCTGCTGGAGTTATCTCCTTTCTGAGCCCCTGTGTTTTACCTATTGTGCCACCCTATTTGGCTTACATGTCAGGCGTCACCGTGAGTGAACTTAACCGCGACACAGGACCTCGCAGCGCCTTCATGCCCTCGGTGTTCTTTGTGATGGGGCTTTCTACTGTATTTTTACTGCTGGGTTTTGCCGCTTCAGCACTTGGTAAGGTTCTCTTGAGTTACAGTGATGTTTTTTCAACGGTATCCGGCATTGTCGTGATGATCTTTGGAGCTCACTTTGTTGGAGTTTACAGAATAGGGATCTTGGATCGTGAAGCACGATTGGATGTTGGAGATCAAGGCGGTAGCTCTGTAGGGGCGTATGTCCTTGGAGTGGCTTTCGCATTTGGATGGACACCGTGTATCGGACCACAACTCGGCGCAATTCTATCGATCGCTGCAAGCGAAGCGAGTATTGCCAAGGGGTTGGTGCTACTAGGAACCTACGCCATTGGCTTAGGGATTCCGTTTATTCTTGTCGCTCTCTACCTTCCAAAACTCGGTGGTGTAATGGGCTGGATGAAGGCCCATATGAGCCAGATTGAGCGTATTATGGGGCTTTTGCTTTGGACTGTTGGCTTACTTATGCTCACTGGAGGTTTTTCGGATTTCTCTTATTGGTTGCTTGAGGTGTTCCCGGCGCTTGCCAAGCTAGGATGACGTTTTTCGCCTCACTCTCGCCAGAGTGCTAGGCTAGCCTTTGTAAAAGAGGATCGGGCATGGTTAGTAAAGCTTCAACGGCGCAGGAAGTAGTTACCAAACGTAGGGTGTTCTACGTCCCGGGGTATGATCCAATTCATCCACGCCGCTATCGAGAGCTCTACCGAAAAGAGGGCGCGTCTCAGGCTGACGTATCGGGGTATAGTCTCTCTATCGCACCTAAAAAGACTCACGGGGTTTATGGATGGCGCGTTCAAGCTGGTATTGAGGGTGAGTCTGTACAAACTGATTTTGAGGTGCTGGTGTGGTCCGATATCGTTCGTGCCTCCATGGTGGACTCTATCACATCTACCTATATTTTAATGGCGCGAACGGTTTGGGTATATATGAGCTCAGGTGCGCTTTGGAGGCTGATGAAGTTGAGAAAGGGCCCCGTGATAGCGGCTTTGTATCCCGTCCTAATGTTGTTTCTTCAGGCTGCGATTGCCATATTTATAGGATATGTGGCCGCGAAGGCTAATTATACGCTCTTAGCTTTGTTGCCATTTGTACCCTCTGTGTTTGCAATTTTGTTATCTGTTGGTCTGAGTGTCGTAATCATTGTTGCCATACTGAGTTTTTTCAAAAAGCTGGATCCTAAGCTTTTTGTCTACTATTTGATGCATGACTATTCATATTCAGCACGATCTTCGGGAGCGAACCCGCCAGAGTTGGAGGCGCGAATAGCTGCTTTTACAGAGTTGGTTGGTCAAGCCCTTGCAGATGATTATGATGAGGTGCTCGTCGTTGGGCACTCATCTGGTGCGCATATTGGTGTTTCAGTGCTTTCTGATGTGATCCGTGCAGGGGCTGTTTCTGAGGGGGGACCTAAACTCTCTTTCCTGACGCTTGGGCATGTTGTACCTATGGTGTCTTTCTTGCCTAAAGCTTGGCGCTTGCGAGCAGACCTTGCATATTTGAGCACGAGAGACGAGATTTTTTGGCTTGATGTAACTGCGCCTGGCGATGGCTGCACGTTTGCTCTGTGTGATCCTGTTGCTGTGAGCGGGGTTGCTGCGAAGGGTAAGCGCTGGCCGGTTATTATATCTGCTGCGTTTAGCCAAACGCTGAGCGCCAAAAGGTGGAAAGAACTGCGATGGAAATTTTTCCGTCTACATTTTCAGTATATGTGCTCCTTTGACCATCCGAACGATTATGACTATTTTCGAATTACAGCAGGTCCTCAAGTGTTGGAAAAAAGGTTCAATGGACGTAGATCTTCTCAAAGTCGCCTTGAAAAGCCGGTTAACAAGTTCACAAGTGTTGAGCCATGAAACAGCCACCCAAGCCACCAGCAAGGCCTGAAAAAGTAAGCCTTTGGCGCTATTTGAAGCTCTTCCGACAAGATATTTTGTCTGCACAACCCGCCAAACTATACCGAGCGTGGATGGCCGAGTTTCGCACGCCGTTTTTTAGATCGTTTATGGTGAACGATCCTCATATCATTGATCTTGTTTTGAGAGAGCGCCCCGATGATTTTCCAAAATCTGGAAGGGTCGGCGAGGGACTGAAGCCTCTTCTTGGTCAGAGTGTATTTTTGACCAATGGCGACATTTGGAAGCGGCAACGGCGGATCATTGATCCTGCATTTGAGGGAGGTCGCTTGCATACCGCGTTTCCTGCAATGTGGGAGGCATCTCTGGCAGGTGTTTCGAGGTTGGATGAAGGAATATGTGAAATTGAGGCTGTCACCAGCCATGTTGCCGCAGATGTGATTTTCCGCACGCTATTTTCAATCCCAATTGAAGATGAAATCGCCTCCCAAGTGTTCAGTGAGTTTCGAAACTACCAGCGAAGCCAGCCGATACTGAATGTTGCGGCCTTCCTGCCAATGCCACAATGGATGCCTCGGTTCTTTAGACGTGAGACACGTGACACTGCTAGGATAATTCGAAATCTGATCGCTCGATTGACGAAAGAACGTGCTCAAGAAATTTCTGTGGGTCACGCGCCAGATGACTTAGCAACAAAGATAATGACAACACGCGATCCTGAAACCGGTGAGCAGTTTTCCTCAGACGAAATGATTGACCAGGTTGCGATTTTCTTTTTGGCGGGTCATGAAACGAGTGCAAGCGCACTGGCTTGGGCCCTTTACCTTGTGGCGCTATATCCAGAATGGCAGGAGAAACTTTCTCAAGAGGCAACTGTGCTAAATGATTGTAATTTCGCAGTAATGTCTAAGCTAAAACTCAGCAGAGATGTTTTTCGAGAAACACTGAGGCTCTATCCGCCTGTTCCAATGATGGTACGGGAGGCGCGGTGTCCCGAGAGGTTTCGTAATCGAGATGTGAAAAAGGGTAGCCAGATTGTTCTGTCGCCATGGCACCTACATCGTCATGAAAGGATATGGTCAAGGCCTGATGCGTTCGAGCCAGAGCGTTGGCAGAGTGACGAAGGGCGCCAGAGTGCTCGGTCGGCTTACATACCGTTCTCTGCAGGTGCACGAGTCTGTTCTGGGGCGGCGTTTGCTATGGTTGAGGGGCCGCTAATTCTATCAATGCTCCTAAAAAACTTTCGTTTTGAGCTAGTAGACGGGAAAGAGCCTCAACCTGTAGCTCATTTAACTGTGCGTTCAAAAGCTGGTATCTGGTTGAAGCTGAGCAAACGTTAGCCCGATTGTTCTTGATAGTACTTCAAAACAAAAAGCCTGATGGCTGAAGCTAACCCGCCATCTATACCGCGAGCTGTATCTATCTCTGCCGCAAGATCATTAATTGGGCGGTTTTTTTCAGCGGCAATGTGTCGAAAAGCAAACCAGAATTCGTCCTCTAGGCTGACGCTAGTGCGATGCCCCCTCAAGGTGACGGATCGTTTTGCAGGTCGACTCATGTTTCGCGTTTCTTTCCTGACCACTCTCGCTTTGCTTTGAGCTCGGATGCGTTCTCAACTTCTTTTTGAGCTTTTGTCCGCCCAAAGGTTACAGTATTTTCAAGCGCGCGGGCAGCTTTAACTGCCCGGGCTTTGTTTTTTCTAAACCGATTAAGATTAACCGGTTCTGTCATCACTTAGGCCCAATCATATCTTCTGGCCGTACAACACGATCAAATGTCTCCTCATCGACGAAGCCTAGAGCGATGGCTTCTTCTTTGAGTGTCGTGCCGTTTTTATGAGCTGTCTTTGCCACTTTGGTCGCGTTGTCATAGCCGATAGTCGGTGCAAGAGCTGTAACAAGCATGAGGCTTTCCTTCATCAGCTTTTCTATGCGAGGTTCGTTGGCCTCAATGCCCATCAGCATGCGCTCTGTAAAGCTATCGGCTGCATCACCAAGTAATTGGATAGATTGGAGAAGATTGTAGCTCATCATCGGGTTGTAGACGTTGAGTTCGAAGTGACCTTGGCTACCAGCAAACTTTATGGCTGCGTCATTGCCCATTACATGAGCTGCAACTTGCGTAAGAGCTTCTGCTTGGGTCGGATTCACTTTGCCTGGCATAATAGAGGAGCCGGGTTCGTTCTCTGGGAGGATGAGCTCTCCCAAGCCAGACCGTGGGCCAGATCCAAGGAAGCGGATGTCGTTTGCTATTTTGTATGCAGACCCGGCAACGGTAGCCAATGCGCCTGACATGAAAACCATTGCATCATGTGCTGCGAGAGCTTCAAACTTGTTTGGCGCAGTCACAAATGGGAGGCCTGTGATCTCGGCCATATGCCCCGCTACCGTTTCGCCCCATCCGTGTTTCGTGTTCAACCCTGTGCCAACAGCAGTGCCGCCTTGTGCAAGTTCGTATATTGCGGGTAGTGCGGCTTCTACACGTCTTATGCCCATACGTATTTGGTGAGCGTAGCCTGAAAACTCTTGTCCAAGCGTTAGCGGTGTGGCGTCTTGTGTGTGTGTGCGGCCAATCTTGATGATATCTTTGAAAGCGGCGGCCTTGGTTTCAAGGCCTTCGGCTAGTTTTTCAAGGCCAGGTATAAGTACATCACGCACCGACATGGCCGTCGCAATGTGCATTGCGGTCGGAAAGGTGTCGTTTGAGCTTTGTCCCATATTACAGTGATCATTTGGGTGTACAGGGTCTTTTGTACCGATCTGGCCGCCCAAAATTTCGATCGCGCGGTTTGCAATGACTTCGTTTGAATTCATGTTCGATTGGGTTCCAGAACCAGTCTGCCAAACGACGAGTGGGAAGTTGTCATCAAACTTGCCTTCGATCACTTCACCAGCAGCTTGGATAACGGCTTCAGCCAATCGGGGCTCAAGATCACCGCTGTCACGATTAGCTATTGCACAGGCTTTCTTGATCACGCCAAGGGCGCGAACGATTGCAATTGGTTGCTTTTCCCAGCCGATAGGGAAGTTCATAATCGAGCGCTGCGTCTGGGCACCCCAATATTTGTCTGCAGGAACTTCGAGGGGACCAAAGCTGTCGGTTTCCGTACGTGTCTCGGCCATGTCGGGCTCTCCTTGAAAAAAGTGTCGCAAATGCTCTAACTCTCGGCGACTTAAGGAGCAATCCCTGATAGCACTAACAAGTTATACTGAGCGATACGTTCCTGGATTACTTGCGAAATTGATCAAGGCTAACGATGTCAGCCTCTGGTTTTGTTTTTTGTGATGGCTCTTTAAGTGCTTTCTCTAGGTCAACAGATACCGGCGCTTCAAAGTCTTGCACGCTATCGTCTTCGCTGACTTCAAACCGAAGGCCAAACTCAACAGACGGGTCTACAAAGGTTTTTATGGAATCGTAGGGCACTCTAAGGTTTTCGGGAGCATCGCCGAAGTTCAGCGTCACTGAAAAGCCATCTTCCGTCACTTCAAGAGCATCAAACCAATGCTGGATTACGATCGTCATTTCTTCGGGGTAGCGGTCATGAAGCCAGTCCGCAATTTGAACATCAGGATGCTGCGTATCAAAGGTAATAAAGAAATGATGGGCTCCCGGAAGGCCGTCTTGTGCAACATCACTTAATACACGCCTTACAAGACTTCGCATGGCCTTGTGCATCAACGTTCCATAGTCAATCATTTCTGACATGGTCTTTCCCTTCATTTACAGCGGATGAGAATAAGGAGTTTTTTGGAAAACAAAAGGCCGTTTCCAAATTAGATTAGCCCAGTGAGAAACCCGATATATCCGAGTATCGCGCTGCCAAATATAGTCACGAAGAGGTTTCCGTTGGTTATTCGTGCTAGTATTAAAGCGCTCCCAAGCAGTCCTACCGCTGCCCAATTTAAGCTCGCGGCACCAGCCTCAAGACCTTTGGGCGAAAGTACAGAAATTGCGAACCATAGCGAAAGGCTCGCTATGACCCCTATAACGGCAGCACTCACACCGGTCAGTGCAGCTCGCAACCGTGGCATTGCCAAAATAACCTCGAGGTAGGGCGCTCCAACAAATACCATTGTAAAGCATGGTACAAACACGGCCCAAAGTGTCAGAAGTCCGGCTGCCGTGGCGAAGACTAGTCCTCCTTTTGTGTAGCCTGCCAGATGGGAGACGAACTGCGTAACAAGGATGAGTGGTCCAGGCGTTGTCTCGGCCACTCCCAAGGCATCGACCATTTGTGTTGTGGTGATCCACCCGTGTTCTTGAACGATAGTTTGGGTCATCCATCCGAGCAATGCATAGGCCCCACCAAAACTGAAGATAGCAAGTTGCCCAAAATAGATCACAAGCTCTATGAGGAATGCTTGCTTGAAGTAGAAGAGCACGCCCAGAGGCGCTAGCCAAAAGCAAAGACTTACTAAGACAGTTTGGAGAGGTTTGGAATCCTTTGGCATCTCCACGCCCACCATCTCGCCATGTTTTGAGAACAGGCATGCTCCAAGTAACGCCGCTGTTGCAAGGATGACAGGGTAGGGGAAGTTCAGAAAGAAAATGCCCACAAAGGCGAGCCCTGCAATCACGAGCATCCAGATATCTTTCAACGCTCTATCAGTAAGCTTTATAAGGGCATGAAATACGATAACAATGACGGCAGCTTTTATGCCGAGAAATGCTGCCTTAACTTCATACAAGTTTCCATATTTAATATAGGCGAGAGCAAGAGCCCAAATAACAAAGGCACCTGGCAGAATGAAAAACACTCCTGCAATCAGGCCTCCCACCATTCCTTTTAGGCGCCAGCCAGCATAGGTTGCTAACTGCATGGCTTCGGGGCCGGGCATGAGCATGCAAAAGCTCAAGGCGCCCGTAAATTGCTGCTCGTTAAGCCAGCGTCGCTCTTCCACGAGCAGTCTGTGCATAAGCGCAATTTGTGCTGCTGGGCCGCCGAAGGACAGGACACCCAGCTTTGCAAATGTACTCAAGAACGCAGCTAGGCTTTGATCTCTCATATGTGTGTCGGAGCCATTCCAGAATATTGAGTTCCAACCTATATATCGTTCTTAAGCAATGAGATAGTTGCTTTGAGTGCTTTCCTCTCAGAGAGAAAGGCATCGAGATGCGAAAAAGCTGTGCCTTAAATGGCTAATGTCACAACCTTTTCTCTTGTTTTCAAATATATAAGTCGTGGTCCACTATTAGATAATAGCTAGAGTCTTTGTACGTATATAAATAGAAAAAGAAGTGCAGGCTTCTGTTGCCAGGTGCCTGCGAACCCCGCCTTAGGTCGCTAAACGTAAGGACTTAGATTTCAATAGTTCCGGTCGCTTACGCGGCCATCGCCATTGGAGCACGATTGTCATTTGCAATTGTACATTTTGGGCCGATACGGTGGCACCCAGCCGAAACAAAGCTAACCTCTTT
>P_2C_Liq_2_UnCtyDRAFT_1000009_pt1 | contig 51549 bp, 49 predicted proteins | sample Pon2CUnioCityCA_FD_10236 | JGI IMG/M metagenome (IMG submission 10236) | reverse complement strand
CGAGCTTCTCGCCGCCCTCCAGATTGTCGAAGCGGGCCATGCCAGCCCGCGAGACATGCGCGGCAGCTTTGCTGGCGCGATGGGCCACACCCAGTTCATGCCCTCGACCTACCAGCGCCACGCACAAGACTATGACGGCTCGGGCCATGCCAACATCTGGGGCGATGATCCCACAGATGCTCTGGCCTCTACCGCCCAGCTTCTGAAATCAGAGGGCTGGCGCAAAGGGCAGCCCTGGGCTTTGGAAGTGACACTGCCCAGCAACTTCGACTTGGCTCTGACAGGCCGCATCTTCCCACGCACGACGCGCAGCTGGCAGAAGCTCGGCGTGATGTCATCAACACGTGGCGCGCTCCCCGACCACGGCAAAGGCGCACTCATCCTGCCCGCTGGCCCCCAAAGCCCTGTCTTCCTGATCTATGACAACTTCCATGTGATCAAAAAATACAACTACGCCGACAGCTACGCCATCGGCGTTGGCCATTTGTCAGACCGCCTCGCAGGGCGTCCTGCCTTGCGCGCAGGATTTGCAAAAAATCCTTGGGGCATGAGCACGAACGAGAGGCAAAGACTGCAACAGCGCCTCAATGCGCGCGGCTTTGCAGCAGGTACACCAGATGGTGTGATCGGTGAAAAGGGGCGCGCAGCCATTCGCGCTTACGAGCAGGCAAACGGCAGGCCCGTCACAGGCGTCCCGAGCAAAGCGCTCTTGGCGTCGCTCGGCTAGATCTGTCTTCCCGTGTCCATACAGCTTGCCATACAGGCTGCCACATAGCTTGCCACACCCTGTTTTAGAGGCCCCAGAACCGCCGCATCTCGGCGGCGCAATCTTTCGGATGACTGATCGGAAGCATGTGCGAGCCCCCCGCAATCACCCGCGCCTCTGCGTTTGGCAACCGCCGCTGAAGGCCTGCGTTGATCGTCTCTGTGACCTTCGGTGAACGGCTGCCCCGCAGCAAAAGAACAGGTATTTCAAGCGCTTGCAGACGACCCGCGGCCAACATATCCGCACTATCATCAAACAAGGCCGGCGCTGCATCCGGGATCACTTGGATACGCGAGGCCATATCCTGTTGTGTCTCGGCGGGCATCGCCTCCCAAGGCAAGCCCCCGCCCCAACGCTCCAAAAAGGCTTTCGTGGCTCCCAGGCGATCTCCTGCCGCCAAAAGAGCACTCATCTCATTCAAATCATTCACAAAATCAGGATCATCCGCCATCGCCACGGCAAAGAAAACAGGCTCTATGAGCACAAGACTGCGCACGCTCTCAGGCGCTTCAAGCGCCACCCGCAGGGCCACAGTGGCACCAAAAGAATGCCCAATAACATCAATAGGTTGCGAGCCTAGATACCGCTTGGCCAGTGCTGTGCAGGCCTCGTGATAGCTGCCCTGTCCATCCCAAAACGCACTGCGCCCGTGGCTTAAGAAATCAGGCGCTTCAAAGCTGAAATCACTCTCAAATTGTGCCGCAAGCCCACGCCAAGCGCCACCATGCGCAAGCGAACAATGCAGCATCAGCCCCTCACGCCCACCCGCGCCAAGACGGCGCGCGTGGATCGCTTGTTCAGCTGGACTTTGAGCGTTCAAAGATCACCCGAAAGATAGGCGTCCATATCATCAAGGCGATCTTGGCCCCAAAATTTCTCACCATCTTCAAGCACATAGAAGGGTGCACCGAAGACACCACGCGCGACAGCTTCTTCAAGATTGCGCGCATAGGTCTCTGCGCCAACAAGCATTCCGCTTGTTGTCAGGCTCCGTTCAAAGCCTGCGGCTTCCAGACAGTCTTGCACAACGGCCTCGTCTCCGATGTCTTTTTCCTCCGCCCAGCACGCACGCAGCAGGCTATGAGCCAGCTTACCCACATCACCGCCGACGTCTTGCGCCGCAATAATCGCATAGCTCGAAGGGGCGGGGTTTGTCGGCCAAAACGCGGGTTTGGGCAGTGTCATCGCCAAGCCAGCCTTCTTGACCTGACGGCGCAACTCCTGAGCACGATACTCAAGCCGCGAAGGGTGCCGCTCGGCTGGGGCCACACCCCCTGTACGCGCGAAAAGAGACATAATATCCAGTGGCTTATACACCACATCCAAGCCATGCTTCGCTGCGATCTCTTCTGCGCGCATGCCAGACAGGTAAGCCCAGGGGCTGAGTGTTGTGAAGTAGTAATCCATCTTTGCCATAGTCTGTATCTTCCCTTTTTTCATGCGCAAAAGGCCAATAGTGCCAAGTGCAACCTTTGCCAGCCATGCGTTAGATGCTAAGCGGTGTCAACTTCACGAATCTGTCACAGAACATCCTAAGCCTGGGGGCCGCGCCACATGTCTACCACCAAAGAACCGAAGCTGATTGCTGGTAACTCTAACATGCCGTTGGCAAAAGCCATTGCGCGGCGGATGTCACTGCATCGGGGCGTCAGCCAAGGGCTGGTAGAAGCCCGTGTTGAGCGCTTTAATGACGGTGAGATCTTTGTCGAGGTCTTCGACAACGTCCGCGGCGAAGATATGTTCATCATTCAAAGCACATCAAACCCAGCCAATGACAACCTCATGGAACTGCTGATCATGGCAGATGCCCTGCGCCGCTCTTCTGCGAAACGCATCACCGCTGTGATCCCTTACTTCGGGTATGCCCGCCAAGACCGCCGCTCAAAAGCGCGGACGCCTATTTCAGCCAAGCTTGTCGCAAACATGCTGGTCGGCACCGGCATTGAGCGCGTTCTCACAATGGACCTGCATGCAGCACAGATCCAAGGCTTCTTTGATATCCCCGTGGACAACCTCTACGCATCGCCGATCTTCGCGCTCGATATCAAGCACCAGTTCAAAGACAACCTCGACGATATCATGGTCGTTTCGCCCGATGTAGGCGGTGTGGCGCGCGCACGCGAACTTGCCAAACGTATCAACGCGCCTCTCTCAATTGTCGATAAGCGCCGCGAAAAAGCAGGTGAAGTGGCTGAAATGACCGTAATCGGCGATGTCTCGGGCAAAAAGTGCTTCATCGTGGATGACATGGTCGATACAGCCGGCACGCTCTGTAAAGCAGCCGAGGTCCTAATGGAAAACGGCGCCTCGGAAGTGCACGCCTATATCACCCATGGCGTACTGTCAGGTCCCGCCTGTGAGCGTATCACAAACTCTGTTATGAAATCATTGGTGATCACCGACACAATCGCTGCGACAGCTGACGTGAAGAAAACACCCAACATTCGCGTCGTTCCGACTGCGCCCATGTTTGCTCAAGCCATTCTGAATATTTGGAACGGAACATCGGTTAGCTCGCTGTTTGACACCGAGATGCTAGAACCGATCTACGAAGGCATGTTCTGAAAACTCCTGTGAGGTGGGCGTTGCCCGCCTCCCCTGCCTTCAATATAGGTCCCAATCGTCCTCGTTCTGGACGGGCCCTATTGCCATCCAGCCAACCCTTATGCGGGCGATCTTTGTATCGCCCCACGTACGGAAGACGAGCTCAAACCCAGCTTCCGTAATACTCTCTGCTTCAATATCAGCACGGACGTTTGTTGCGCTATCAACATCCCAAAGCGTCAACGAGCAGTGAACACTGGGCGGCGCTGTGAAGCGCTCCCTGAAGGCGACAGCTTTGCGAACCTCACGGTTGCCAGCCCCTGTCCACATTTCTCCGCCATCCTGAAAGTGTTCAAAAATGACGTCATTGCCCTGCGCGATGCCAATTGCGCCGTTCAGTTTCTTCATAAGCAGCCAGCCTCTTCCAAAAGCGGATCTTCCAGTACTAGAACCTACGACAAAAAAATGCCCCAACCCGTTAGGGTTGAGGCATATCACTTCAATTTAGGTCTGCACAACATCAGACCATATTTTGCAGGAGCTCTTCCAAATCGGCCAAAAGCAATTCGGCTGCATCACGGTTTTCAGGTGCGGCGGTTGCCGCAGCCGTCTTGGCCGCTTCTACAACAGGTTCCAGATCAGATGCTTTCGCATCAGCCAAAGGAATTGCCTTCTCTGCCAAAACAGAGAGGCCTTGAGCGTTGATCTCGGCAAAGCCGCCTGTAACCGCGAACGATACAGTGCCCTCAGGCCCGCTCACCGCCAGAACACCTGGACGGAGCGTGGTGATAACTGGCGCATGGTTCGGCATAGCCGTCATTTGCCCGTCAGCACCTGGGATCTGCACAGAGGCAACTTGCATAGAAGCAAGATTGCGCTCTGGGCTTACCAGATCAAATTGCATGGTCTCGGCCATTTATGCCTCCTTTAAGCAGCGTCAGCTGCCATTTTCTCGGCTTTCGCAATCACGTCAGCGATACCACCAACCATGTAGAAAGCGCCTTCTGGAAGGTGATCGTATTCACCCGCCACAACAGCTTTGAACGATGAGATTGTTTCTTCGAGTTGAACCTGAATACCGTCCGAGCCAGTGAAGACTTTGGCAACGTCGAACGGCTGTGACAGGAAGCGCTCGATTTTACGGGCGCGAGAAACTGTCATTTTGTCTTCTTCTGACAGTTCGTCCATCCCGAGGATCGCGATGATGTCTTGCAGTGATTTGTAGCGCTGCAGGATCTGCTGAACGTCGGTTGCAACCTTGTAGTGCTCTTCGCCGATGATTTGCGGGTCAAGCAGGCGCGATGTTGAACCAAGTGGGTCAACCGCTGGGTAGATGCCTTTTTCCGAGATCGCACGGTCAAGAACCGTTGTCGCATCAAGGTGGGCAAACGATGTCGCAGGTGCAGGGTCAGTCAAGTCATCCGCAGGAACGTATACGGCCTGAACCGATGTAATCGACCCGTTTTTCGTTGACGAGATACGCTCTTGCATCTGGCCCATGTCTGTCGCCAGTGTTGGCTGATAGCCAACCGCCGAAGGAATACGGCCAAGCAGAGCTGACACTTCTGAACCGGCTTGTGTAAAGCGGAAGATGTTATCAACGAAGAACAGAACGTCGGAGCCTGAGTCATCACGGAACTGTTCCGCGAGCGAAAGGCCTGTGAGAGCCACACGCATACGCGCACCGGGAGGTTCGTTCATCTGACCATAGACCAGAGCAATTTTTGACTCCGTAAGGTCGTCGGGCACGATAACACCAGATTCGATCATCTCGTGGTAAAGGTCGTTGCCTTCACGAGTCCGCTCACCAACGCCCGCGAAAACAGAAACACCTGAGTGCACTTTCGCGATGTTGTTGATCAGTTCCATGATCAAAACCGTCTTACCAACACCAGCACCACCGAAGAGGCCGATTTTGCCGCCTTTTGTGTAAGGCGCCAGAAGGTCGATAACCTTGATACCTGTTGTCAGGATCTCTGTTGCCGTTGACTGGGCATCAAACGAAGGTGCTTCGCCGTGGATCGAGCGGCGCTCTTTGGCATCCACTGGGCCTTTTTCGTCAACAGGGTCGCCTGTCACGTTCAGGATGCGGCCCAGAGTGCCCTTCCCGACAGGAACAGAGATCGGCTCACCAAGGTCAGTAACCTCTTGGCCACGTACGAGGCCCTCTGTTGCGTCCATAGCAATGGTACGCACTGTGTTTTCGCCGAGGTGCTGAGCAACCTCGAGGATCAGGCGCTTGCCATTGTTGTCAGTTTCAACTGCGTTCAGAATTTCGGGCAGGTGGTCGCCAAATTGAACGTCCACAACGGCGCCGATCACCTGGGTGATTTTGCCTTTTGCATTAGCCATTATTTCGTCTCCGGTTCCTTAGAGCGCCTCAGCGCCCGAGATAATCTCGATAAGCTCGTTCGTAATCACAGCCTGACGTGAGCGGTTATACTCAACTGTCAGATCTTCGATCATGTCGCCAGCGTTACGGGTTGCATTGTCCATTGCAGACATCCGCGCACCTTGTTCACTTGCACCGTTTTCCAGCAGCGCCGCAAAAATCTGCGTTGCAACACCACGGGGCAAGAGATCCGTCAGGATCTGGTCCTGATCAGGCTCATAGTCGTAGTCTGCGATGGCAGCAGCTTCTTGCCCTTCAGGCGCATCATAGCGGGCCGGAATGACCTGCAGCGCTGTTGGGATTTGGCTGATGACGGACTGGAATTCGCTGTAAAAGATAGTCGCAACATCAAACTCACCCACATCAAAACGGGCAAGAAGGTCAGTCGCAATATCTTTGGCGTTGTCGTAGCCGAGGCGTTTAACTTCGCTCAGATCAACGTGGGAAATCATATTCGACTGATAATCCCGCTTCATCTGTTCACGCCCTTTCTTGCCAACGGTAAGAATTTTGACAGTCTTCCCCTCGGCAATCAATTTCTGGGCATGCTGCTTAGCAAGCTTCACGATGTTGGTGTTGAAGCCACCGCAAAGACCACGCTCTGATGTCATAACAACGAGCAGCTGTACCTTGTCCTCACCAGTCCCGCGCAGCAAGAGCGGCGCGCTATCTGATGATCCAACTGATGCAGCCAACCCACCAAGAACCGCATTGAAGCGCTCTTGGTAAGGGCGTGAGTTTTCCGCGGCTTCCTGTGCCCGCCGCAGTTTTGCGGCGGCCACCATTTGCATGGCCTTCGTGATCTTGCGGGTCGATTTGACCGACGAGATCCGATTTTTAAGGTCCTTGAGATTTGGCATTGCCCTATCTCCCCCTTACGCGAAATCAGCGGCGAATGCGTCCAGCGCTGCTTTAACACGGTCTGCGGCTTCGCCCTTGATCTTGGGATCTTCTTTCGTGATCCACTCGATAAGATCTGCATGCTTCGAGTGCAGGTGCTTCAAGAGCCCAGCTTCAAAGCGCGCAACATCTTTTACTGCGATCTTGTCGAGGTAACCGTTTGTACCCGCGAAGATAACGCAGACGATCTCGGCGTTTGTCAGCGGTGAGTACTGTGGCTGCTTCATGAGCTCTGTAAGACGCGCACCACGGTTCAGAAGCTGCTGCGTTGCCGCATCAAGGTCTGAGCCGAACTGGGCGAAAGCCGCCATCTCGCGGTACTGAGCAAGCGAAAGCTTAACAGGGCCGGCAACAGAGGACATGGCCTTCGTTTGAGCTGACGAGCCAACCCGAGAAACGGACAGGCCTGTGTTCACAGCAGGGCGGATACCTTGGTAGAACAGTTCTGTTTCAAGGAAAATCTGGCCATCTGTGATCGAGATCACGTTGGTTGGGATAAACGCTGAAACGTCACCGCCCTGAGTTTCGATGATCGGCAGAGCCGTCAAAGAGCCTGAGCCGTGATCTTCGTTGAGCTTTGAAGAGCGCTCGAGCAGACGTGAGTGAAGATAGAAAACGTCACCCGGGTAAGCTTCGCGGCCTGGTGGGCGACGCAGAAGAAGTGACATCTGGCGATAGGACACAGCTTGCTTTGAAAGATCATCATAAACGATNAGAGCATGCTTGCCATTGTCGCGGAAGTACTCAGCCATGGCTGTCGCGGCGTATGGTGCAAGGAACTGCATCGGAGCTGGGTCAGAGGCCGTCGCAGCCACAACGATTGAATACTCAATCGCGCCGCTTTCTTCCAAACGCTTCACCAACTGTGCAACAGTTGAACGCTTTTGGCCGATCGCAACATAAACGCAGTACAGCTTCTTGCTGTCGTCGTCGCCTGCTGCCTCGTTGTAAGACTTCTGGTTCAGGATCGCATCGAGCGCGACCGCTGTTTTACCTGTCTGACGGTCACCAATGATCAGCTCACGCTGGCCACGGCCAATTGGGATCATCGCGTCAACAGACTTGAGGCCAGTCGCCATTGGCTCATGAACCGATTTACGCGGGATAATCCCTGGTGCCTTGCTGTCAGCAATCGCGCGCAGCTTGGTTTTGATCGGGCCTTTGCCATCGATCGGATTGCCAAGACCATCCACAACACGACCGAGGAGCTCGGGGCCTGCTGGAACGTCAACGATGGCGTTTGTCCGTTTTACAACGTCGCCTTCTTTGATGTCGCGGTCAGAACCGAAGATAACAACACCGACGTTGTCAGCTTCAAGGTTGAGCGCCATGCCCATAACCCCACCGGGGAATTCGACCATCTCACCAGCTTGGATATTATCCAAGCCGTAAACGCGCGCGATACCATCACCGACGCTGAGAACTTGACCAACTTCAGCAACTTCAGCTTCTTTGCCGAAATTCTTAATCTGGTCCTTCAGGATCGCAGAAATTTCTGCTGCTTGGATACCCATTTATCCGACCTCTTTCATTGAATTCTGGAGGGAGCTGAGCTTCGAACGGATCGACGTATCGATCATTTTCGAGCCCACCTTGACGACAAGACCACCGATGAGAGCTTCATCAACAGTCGCATTAATAGTCACAGTCTTGCCAAAGCGCTCTTTCAGCGTCTTGGCCAGCTTGTCTGATTGCGTCTTGGTCAAGGCTTTCGCACTGACGACCTCGGCCGCGACCTCACCCTTGTCTTCCGCGATCGCAGCGCGCAAGGCGCGTACGAGCTGAGGCAGCACAAACAAACGACGCTTTGATGCCATCAGGCTCAGCGTATTCGCTATCATGGGAGAAAGGCTCATCTTTTTGGCGAGTGCTACGATCGCACCCCCCTGCTCTTCCCGCGTGTAGATCGGGCTAGAGATAAGGTTATTGAAATCTACGCTGTCAGCCAGCGCATTTTCCAAGCTATCAAGATCGTCTTCAACGGCCTTGAGCTTTTTTGTTTCCTTGGCCAAGGAGAATACGGCCGTGGCATAGCGCGCGGCGATGCCGGAAGATATCGAAGCTGGTTCGGACACATCCACCCTTTCGATTTTGGCCCCAAATTTCGCAGTACACTTTCTGTCGCGCACAGCTCGCTTCGGGGGCGTTTTCACCCTGAGTTTTCTCAAAGCAGCTAAATCGAGGCGGGTGTAGCAGAGCAATCCTGTTGCGGCAACCTGCTACGGAAATTTTCGACCACCGTTAAAGTTTATAAAATACAAAGACTTACCAAAACTGCGACCGTTTGCGTCTACGAATATCAGCATTTTAATCAGGTTTTTCCTGAATCACGGCCCCAAAGTTAACGCTATCAAGGCAGAATCCCTGCAAACGCCCCTCAGGCTGGAAGGCCATCTGGCATGGGCTGCAGGACGAATGACGGCTTTCGGACCCTCTGTTGCAACCCTGGCCTTTTGGGCGCGGGGACTTGCTTGGTAACCTCGACCATCAATACGCCCCCTCCAGCCACCAGCGGCATACCGTGGCCCAGTTTCTCCCAAAAGCCGGCAGTCTTGCGCCAAAAGCGGCGCTCGCTGGGCGGTTGATACAGAGCCGTCTGGCTCCTTTCGATTTTGAAGCCCCAAAGCTTGAGCTGCTGATCAAGCTGGCCCATCGTAAATGGCCGCCCATATCCAAATGGGGTGCGATCATTTCGGCTCCACAGGCCAGCGCGGTTCGGGACAATAAACAATGCTCGCCCACCTGGCCCCAAGACACGATAACACTCTTCTAAAACATGGGTTGGCCACTCGCTTGTTTCGAGGCCATGCAGGACAACGAGCTTATCAACATGACCAGTCTCAATAGGCCAATGTGTCTCTTCGCACAGGACACTGACATTCGGCTGGCCCGCGGGCCACGGCATGACGCCCTGCGGCCCCGGCATAAGACAAGTCACACGTCGCGCCTGCCCGAGAAAGGGCCTCAGGAGCGGTGCAGCAAATCCAAAGCCCAAAACGGTTTGCCCTTTGGCTTCGGGCCAAAGCTCCAACATCTGATCGCGGATCACCTTTTGGGCCGCTCTGCCCAATGTGCTGCGGTAGTAGAAATTTCGCAAATCTTTCACGTCAAGATGCATTGCAGCCACCGGACCAATAAGTCACTCTTGCTGCAACATAACAATGATCGGAGAAAATGCTATGCCTCTTCAGCTTTTGACCATCCCTTGTCTCTCGGACAATTTCGCCTTTCTTCTGGTCAATGAAGCCAACGAAGCTGCGCTGATTGATGCACCCGAGGCAGCCCCCATTAACGCACTCCTTGACAGCCATGGGCTTACACTCACGACAGTCTTGTTAACGCACCATCATTGGGATCACGTCGAAGGGCTTAACGACCTGAACACAGCTGAGGGCCTTAAGGTAGTCGGCGCAAAAGCAGATGCGCACCGCCTACCTCCACTGACGCAAGAGGTCTCTGAGGGTGATGTCCTTGAGGTCTTAGGGGAGCAAGTCAAAGTGCTCGATGTTTCCGGCCATACTCTAGGCCATATCGCATTTTATTTCGCGTCGTCGGGCTTTGTCTTCACTGGTGATAGCCTAATGGCTTTCGGGTGTGGCCGCCTCTTTGAAGGCACGCCAAGTCAGATGTATCAAAGCTTGTCGAAATTGGCGGCTTTGCCCAACGACACCCTTGTCTGTTCGGGCCATGAGTATACTCAAGCTAACGCGCGCTTCGCGACAGCGATGCATCCGAATGACACCGCCATTGTGAGCCGCGCAGCCGAAACAGAGCGTCTTTTGGCAGCAAAGCAAAACACAGTTCCATCAAGCTTGGCTCTGGAAAAGGCAACGAACCCCTTTCTGCGCGCTGAAAGCATAGAGACCTTCACGCGCTTGCGGGCCGCAAAAGACACTTTTTAAGCATCTCACCGCAACGTGACACGAAATGTGATGCTGTTTTTCAAGAAAGACCTTGAAGCTGGCGATATATCGACCAAACTTTAACCCAATAGCGCGAAGGTTACGTATCAGCCTAGAGACGTCGGTGAACTCAAGTCAAAAGGAGCACGAGAGCAGTGCCATCATTTTCCAACACACTCGAGCAAGCCATACATGCAGCACTGGCAACAGCCAATTCCAAGCGCCACGAGTTTGCAACCCTTGAGCATCTCCTGCTCGCCCTGCTCGACGAGCCAGACGCTGTGCGCGTTTTGCAAGCCTGCTCAGTCGAAACAGAAGAACTGCGCAAAACGCTGGTCGACTTCATTGAAGAAGACTTGAGCAATCTCGTAACCGATATTGAAGGCTCCGAGGCCGTTCCGACAGCCGCATTCCAACGTGTTATCCAGCGCGCTGCGATCCATGTTCAGAGCTCAGGCAGAAACGAAGTTACCGGCGCAAACGTACTGGTAGCAATTTTTGCCGAGCGTGAAAGCAATGCAGCCTATTTCCTTCAAGAGCAGGAAATGACACGGTATGATGCCGTGAACTTCATAGCCCATGGTGTGGCCAAAGACCCCGCATTTGGCGAAGCGAGGCCTGTTTCAGGCGCTGATGAGGAAACTGCACATAACTCTTCAGCAGAAGCCGCCTCAGACGAAGAAAGCGCGCTTGGTAAATACTGCGTCGATCTGAACGCCAAAGCCCGCAACGGCGAGATTGATCCGCTTATTGGTCGTGACAGCGAAGTCGAGCGTTGCATTCAGGTGCTCTGCCGCCGCCGCAAAAACAACCCGCTTCTTGTCGGAGACCCCGGCGTTGGCAAAACGGCTATAGCAGAGGGCCTCGCCGATAAAGTCGTCCGCGGGGAAACACCTGAGATTCTGGCCAAAACCACAATTTACTCTCTTGATATGGGCGCGCTCCTTGCAGGAACGCGCTATCGAGGTGATTTTGAAGAACGGTTGAAGGCAGTTGTGAAAGAACTGGAAGAGCACGACGATGCCGTGCTCTTCATTGACGAGATACACACAGTGATCGGCGCAGGCGCGACATCGGGGGGCGCGATGGACGCCTCGAACCTTCTCAAACCAGCACTTGCTGGTGGGAAATTGCGCACAATGGGATCGACAACTTACAAAGAGTTCCGTCAACACTTCGAGAAAGATCGTGCCTTGTCGCGCCGTTTTCAAAAGATAGACGTCAACGAGCCCTCTGTAGAGGACGCGGTCAAGATTTTGCGCGGAATTAAGCCTTATTTCGAGGAGCATCACGGCGTAAAATATACCAACGATGCGATCAAAACTTCTGTTGAGTTGGCAGCTAGGTATATCAACGACCGCAAACTGCCTGATAGCGCCATTGATGTGATTGACGAGGCAGGTGCTGCACAGCATCTCTTGAAATCGGCGAAGCGGCGAAAAACCATTGGCACCAAAGAGGTCGAAGCTGTCGTTGCCAAAATAGCCCGCATTCCTCCAAAAAACGTCTCAAAGGACGATGGCGCGGTGTTGAAAGACTTGGAAAAATCTCTCAAGCGCGTTGTGTTTGGCCAGGATCAAGCGATCGAGGCTTTGTCATCTGCAATCAAATTGTCTCGTGCAGGACTGCGCGAGCCAGAAAAGCCCATCGGCAACTACCTTTTCGCAGGCCCAACAGGTGTCGGCAAAACCGAAGTTGCCAAACAGCTTGCGGATGTCCTTGGCGTAGAGCTTCTGCGCTTTGACATGTCCGAATACATGGAGAAACACGCGGTATCCCGCCTTATCGGTGCCCCTCCCGGCTATGTCGGATTTGATCAGGGTGGTTTGCTAACCGACGGTGTCGACCAGCACCCACACTGCGTCCTGCTCTTGGACGAGATGGAGAAAGCTCACCCTGACGTTTATAACATTCTCTTGCAGGTGATGGATAATGGTGAGCTGACAGACCACAACGGGCGCACCGTGAGCTTCCGCAACGTGGTGCTTATCATGACCTCCAACGCTGGGGCTTCAGAACTTGCCAAGGCAGCCATAGGCTTTGGGCGCGATCGCCGAGAAGGCGAAGACACAGCAGCTATCGAGCGAACCTTTACGCCGGAGTTCCGCAACCGTCTCGATGCCGTGATCAGTTTCGCGCCCCTCGGCAAAAACGTGATATCACAAGTTGTCGAAAAGTTCGTGCTTCAACTGGAAGCACAGCTGATGGACCGCAACGTCACGTTCGAGCTCACACCTGCAGCCGCTGAATGGTTGGGTAACAAGGGCTATGATGACAAAATGGGCGCACGCCCTCTTGCGCGTGTCATTCAGGAATACATCAAGAAACCTTTGGCCGAGGAGCTCTTGTTCGGCAAACTCGCCAAGGGCGGTGTTGTGAAGGTTGGGGTGAAGGATGGCGAACTAGACCTGCGCCTTGAAGGCCCCGGAAAACCTCAACTGTCCGGATCAAAGCCGCCTCTGCTCACGGCTGAATAAAGACATGTGGCGGCTAAGATTGATCTGCGCTCTAGTCGCCACATCTACAACAATGGCTTGGGGGAAAAGCCCTGAGTTCTCGATCCCAGTAGACTGTCAGCTTGGTGAGACATGTTATATCCAAAACTATGTCGACACACTGCCCGCGCAGGGCAGAGTGGCTGATTTTGCATGCGGCCCACTGAGCTATGATGGACATAAAGGCACCGACTTTGCATTGCATTCAGAAGCGCAAATGGCCAAAGGCGTTGCTGTTATCGCCGCAGCTGATGGTGTCGTGCGAGGCGTCCGTGACGAGATGCCGGATACAGGGTTAACGCCTGACACCGCCTCAGCGCTTGAAGGACGTGAATGTGGCAACGGCATCGTAATTGATCATGGTGACGGCTGGATAAGCCAGTATTGCCACTTAAAGCGCGGGTCTGTTTCGGTGCAAAAGGGCCAAGAGATCAAAGAAGGGCAGCCGCTTGGACTGATCGGCTTTTCTGGACGCACTGAATTTCCGCATCTCCACTTCGCTGTGCGCAACCACGAGCAAGTAATTGACCCTTTTGACCCAGGCGGCACAAGCGCATGTAGCATTGCTGAAAATAGCCTTTGGAAAGTACCGCCCCCCTATCAAGCCGGCGGCTTGCTCGATCTTGGCTTTGCCAGCAAAGTTCCCGATTTTTCAGATATCAAAGCTGGTACCGCCCACTTGGAAAAGCTCACGGCAAAGTCAGACGCCATTGTGCTCTGGGTCTACACTTTTGGAACACGTAAAGGGGATATCATACGGTTTAGGTTTGACGGCCCTCAGGGCGTAGTCTTCGAACATGAAACTCCCCTCGACAAAACTCAAGCGCTTGCGTTCCGTGCAGCAGGAAAGCGTCGCACAATTGATGCTTGGCCTGAAGGTGCCTACGCTGGAGTCGCCTCGCTCTGGCGTAAGGGGCAAAAGATTGGTGAGGAGACTGTAAACATTACCCTCGGCCTCAAACCGTAAGTGTGAAAAACAGTCGCTTGAAAGGAAACAACACAGAGCCATCTGCACTACGAGGATAGGCTTTGTCCATAATCTGTTCATACCGTGCAATTAGTGCAATTTGCTCTTCGCTATCCAGGGCTGCCAAAATAGGTCGCGCATAAGTGCTTTCTGTAAAGCGGCGGACAGGATGAGCCGACATATCCTCATCGAGCACATGATAATACTCTGTCTCCCAGATCGCTAGAGCTCCCAACGGCGACAGCAAATCATAATACTGCGCTGGCATTGCCACCTTGGGTCCAACATCAAAATCAACCCTTCCGGGGAAAAGCTCTTCAACCAGAGTCCGCCACATTCTATGAGAAGGCGCGTTATTCTGATGAGGCATTTGAACCGCGAGCGTTCCCCCAGCTCCCAACATGCCTCTGAGCCGAGGCAACAGCGTCTCGTGGTCTTGAAGCCAGTGCAGAGCTGCGTTCGAATAGATCAGACCAGCGCCTTGGATCTCGTATTGCGATATATCTACATTGCGCAAAGCATCGTACGAATGAGTCTCATGGGCTTTTTCAAGCATCGCCGAAGAGCTATCGACGCCAAGGAGATGCTTATCAGCAAAACGCCCTTTCAACCGCCGGCCCATTGCTCCGTTACCACAGCCCAAGTCAACCATATCGCCAACACCAACCGAGCGGACGGCAGCCAGCAAATCAACAGCTGGCCGCAAACGCAAATCCCGAAACCTAGAGTAGGCTTCGGGATCCCAGTCAGCTTGCTCTAACGAACAAGTCATGCAGTTGGCTCTGGCTCCATATCGCCGTCATCAGATTTCAGCTTGGGCTTTTTACGAGGCTTGGTCTTTGGAATGGCTGTAACGGAGGTATCTTCCCCTTTTCCATCGTCCTCGTCGTCCCCCTTGTGAGGAGGCTCACCACGCATCACACGCTCGATCTCCGCACCTGTAAGCGTTTCATACTCAAGCAACCCTTCGGCCAGGCTTTCCCATCCAGACTTATTGTCCATGATGATCTTGTGTGCATCTTCATAACCTTGGTCGATGATACGCTTTACTTCGTCCTCGATCAGCTCTTTGGTGTGCGCCGAGATCGAGAAGCCACCCGCACCTCCGCCGCCGCGGAAGGCTTCAGCTGCTTCTTGGTAGTCAATATTTCCAACCTTGTCAGACATGCCCCAACGCATAACCATCGCCCGCGCTAGAGCGCTTGCTTGCATAATGTCGCCCGATGGCCCGTTTGACACGGCTTCTTCTCCGTATTTGATGATCTCAGCCGCTTTACCAGCCATAGTCATGGCAATTTTCTGGGTGAGCTCATCTTTGAAATAGTTAAGCTGATCCATTTCTGGCAGGCTCATCACCATGCCAAGAGCTTGTCCACGAGGAATAATCGTTGCTTTGTAAACGGGATCACATTTTGGCAATGTCATCCCGACAATGGCATGTCCTGCTTCATGATAGGCCGTCATTTCCTTCTGCGCGGGCGTCATAACCATCGAGCGACGCTCAGCCCCCATCATGATCTTGTCTTTGGCCTGTTCAAAATCCACCATCGACACAAACCGGCGACCAACACGCGCAGCCATGAGGGCTGCCTCGTTCACAAGATTTGCAAGATCAGCACCAGAGAAGCCCGGCGTGCCGCGCGCGATGATGCGCAAGTCTACATCTGGACCAAGGGGCGATTTGCGCGCATGGACGCCAAGGATTTTTTCACGACCCTTAATGTCTGGGTTAGGCACCGTGACATTGCGGTCAAAGCGGCCAGGACGTAGGAGAGCAGGGTCTAGGACGTCTTTACGGTTGGTCGCCGCAAGGATGATCACACCCTCATTGGCTTCAAAACCATCCATTTCGACAAGCAGCTGGTTGAGTGTTTGCTCACGCTCATCATTGCCNCCGCCATAGCCAGCACCGCGGTGACGTCCGACCGCGTCAATTTCGTCGATAAAGACGATACACGGGGCGTTCTTTTTTGCTTGGTCAAACATATCCCGCACGCGGCTCGCGCCGACGCCCACGAACATTTCAACAAAGTCAGAACCTGAGATGGTGAAAAACGGNACGCCAGCCTCACCAGCAATGGCACGCGCCAACAGCGTTTTACCGGTCCCGGGAGGGCCAACAAGCAACGCGCCTTTCGGAATTTTGCCGCCAAGACGAGAGAACTTCTGCGGATTACGCAAAAATTCAACGATCTCTTCGAGTTCTTCTTTGGCCTCGTCGATACCCGCCACGTCGTCAAACGTTACACGGCCCGATTTTTCTGTCAGCATCTTAGCCTTTGACTTCCCAAAGCCCATAGCGCCGCCTTTGCCGCCGCCCTGCATCCGGTTCATGAAATAAATCCACACGCCAATCAGTAGAAGGAAGGGCAGAAGGCTCAATAAGAAAGACTGGAGACCAGATGTCTGCTGTGGTTTTGCCGTCAGCGGAACGCTACTCTCAATGAGCAAGTCGGTGATGCCTGCATCTTCTGGTTTGACAGTAGAATAGACCTTATTATCCGAGCCCACAAAGCGCACATTTTCACCATCAATGGTAACCTGCTGCACCGCACCATCTTTAACAGCTTCCACGAACTCGCTGTATGAGCGCGCTTCGCTCGGCTGAGTTGTGCCCGAACCACTGAAGAGGTTGAACAGCATCAGGATCATAACAAATAGAATGACCCAAAAAGCGACGTTTTTTGTATTGCCCAAGGAAGCTCTCCTGAATGAGGTGGCGCGCGTGTTTCACGCCGTGTTACAAACTAAAATAGAGATCAACGCAACATCTTCAACGGCATAACCCGATTAAGATTGCCAATTCTGCAATCAATCAGGAATTAGACTGCCAGATAAGGCGGTTCAGTTTCAAATTTCAGCACAAATCCGTCATCAAGACCCAAAGCAGGAGCGGCGATAAGCCGCGTCCCGAGCCAGACGGCAACGGATCCTGTGAGTGCGGCGCGTGGCAACCCCAAACTACGCCATTCGNCGAGCGCCCTGAGCCCCTCCTCACCGAGCGCCCCTAGTGTTGCTCCATCCGGTCGGTCCCCCTGAACAGTGAGACCGTCCCACATACCGCGCTGCTCAGGTTCAGCCACGACACACTGCGCTTCTCGAGCCACAATTACACGGCCCCTGTGGGGAACAATGATGCAGCCGTTTAGGGTCGAAGATTTTCCCGAAAGGATACGTTCGATCACCGTCGCAATAGCCTCCCGTCGCGGTGGATATTCTGTACGACCCTGCCAAGCACACCATGCGCTCAAAAGACGATGGACTATTTCTACGGGCAGAGAAAAAAGTCCCTCGACATCAACAATAATATTGCGACCCTGAAGGTGCGCAACACGGCGGGATGCTTCTATAGCCATAACTTCGAGAGCTTCGTCTGCGTGTGCGAGCCGCTCGGACGTTTCTGCGATCTTTGCCGTATCGAGGCCGCAATCAGCTAAAGCCGCACGAACCTTCACCCTGTCAAACCGAGCATCCTTATTAGAGGCATCCTCCGCCCAAATAAGCCCTGAGGCGCGCAGATAATCTCGCAGTTCGTGACGCGACATCGTCAGGAGAGGGCGCCGCCAGTTGATACCTCTAGCTTGCCAAGCAGGCTGCATCCTCGCCAGACCTTTGACACCAGACCCACGAGCCATGCGCATCAAAAAGGTTTCTGCCACATCATCCTGAGTATGGCCTAAGAGAACAGTTTCAACACCGCGGGATCGCGCCCAGGCTGCCAGTGATGCATAGCGTCCCTCGCGCGCAGCAGCTTGCAAGTTCCCGCGTCCATCAAAAGACCAATGCAAAGTGTCATGCGCAATACCCCAATCACTGCACAACCTTGATACCATATCGCATTCAGCCACGGCAGCCGTACGCAAACCATGGTTGACCGTAGCACAAAAAATAGGAGCTTTGACGTGGGCTGAGACGAGCTTCAACATCGCCAGCGAGTCACTTCCGCCTGATACGGCCAAGCCAATCGGATAGACTGCTCCTTCAAGCGCGCTCTGTAGACGCTCTGCTAGTGTCACGAGCACCCAAGCCGACTGCGTTCTGCGTCTGCTTTGGCTGCTGGCGCACCTCCGGGAAAGCGTACAGCAACTTCTGCCAGTGTTTTACATGCCTCAACGGTTTGGCCTAACCGCCCCAGCCCGTTTCCAAGGCGGAACAAGGCTTCAGGAGCATCCTCTCCCGTTGGATCCCGCCGGAATGCATCCAAATACGCGCGGGCCGCTGCGGTAAGGTCACCTTGCCCCTCAAAAGCTGCGCCGAGCGCTAGCGCTGCTTTGCTGGCCAATGGTGAGCCTGGGTAGGTCTCTGCAAAGGCCTTAAGGCGATCGCCAGCATCGACAAAACGCCCTGCTTCAAGAGCTTCACGCGCCGCAATAAAATCAGCTTGCTCACCAACGGCGAGCTCGGCTGTGGGCTCGTCGAGCTGCGCTGGCACTTCCGCCGGAGCAGCAACCTGGGTATCAGAGAGCCCACCAAGCGTGCTCGTCTCGCCAAGTTGGCTCAAATCTCCGCCCTCAAGCTCCACTAGACGGAACTCAAGATCAGCCACGCGGCGGGTTCCGTCCTCGACAACGGCCTGCACCTTGAGGGACAACTCTTCTGTCTTTGCGGTCAAACGGCGTAGCTCAGCTTCAATTCCATCGACACGCTCAAGAACAGAGGAGCCAAGCGTCGCTCCACTTGCCGAACCTGTCGTCGAAAGGTCACGCTTTAGCTTTTGCATCTCAAAATTAAGCACCGTCAGCTCTTGACGAATATCAGCCAACGTATCCGTATCCTGAGCAGCAACAAAGGTCGCGCTCAGGCACAGCAAACCAACGGCGATAANGTTACGCATAGAAAGCCCCACTTAGCTGCCCAAGCCTGACGACAAAATCGTCACAGAACGGCGATTTTGCGCATAGCATGCTTCTTGACTGCAAATTTCAATCGGGCGTTCCTTGCCGTAGCTCACAGTTTTGAGACGGCCCGCAGGAAGGCCTTTGGCCATCAGGTACTCTCTCACAGAATTCGCACGACGCGCGCCCAAAGCAAGGTTGTATTCCCGTGTGCCTTGCTCATCAGCATGGCCTTCAATCACGACATTGTAGTCGGCATTTGTCGTCAGCCAGGAAGCTTGACCATCCAGAACACGCCTCGCGCTCTCGTTAAGGCTGGATTGGTCCACCTCAAAAAGCACACGATCCCCGATGGTTTGCTGGAAGTAGAGTGGCGACTGCGGGTCTTGCGCAGACCCTGCCGTAACAGACGAAAGCGTTTCTGACGCACCAGCGCCATCATCAAAGCGATTGGCGTTCGTGCAGGCTGACAGCGCCAGGGCAGCCGGCAGTACAAGTGTTATTAATTTGAGTTTCATACTCTTTGCCTCATATTTTCTTGAAATAACCTATCACAGACAATGCCACCTGTGAATCCTATAGATTGTCCATTAGCGGCGGCCCGCCTAAAGTCTTTAGTCAGCGCTGAAGCGGGCTCCACGAAGGATCTGATGCCCCCCCTTCAGTCTTAACACGTTGCAGATTTCGCCCTGATATATCGACCGAGTAAAGGCTCGAAGACCCGCCTTCCCCCTGCGTTTCACGTGTAAACATGACAACACGTCCGTTTGGAGCCCAGGTAGGCCCCTCCTCCAAGAAAGAAGCTGTCAGCAGCTTTTCTCCTGAGCCATCAATACGCATGATGCCAATGTGAAAGCGTCCCTTGGATTGTTTTGTAAAGGCAATCAGATCACCACGAGGCGACCAGACTGGCGTGCCGTACCGGCCTTGGCCGTTACTGATCCGGCGCGCATCCCCGCCTGAAGAAGACATGATGTAGAGCTGTTGGCTGCCTGAACGATCACTCTCAAAGACGATCTGGCTTCCATCTGGCGAAAAACTGGGTGCTGTTTCGATAGAAGGCGCATCTGTCAGCCGTTGTTCCGCACCACTGTTCACATCCATAAGGTAAATGTCTGTGTTACCTCCACTTTCGAGCGAAAAGACGACCCTTTGGCCATCTGGAGCAAAGCGTGGAGCGAAGCTCATCGTTCCATCACGGCTTTGCAAAACCCGACGACCAACGCTCGCCACATCAAGGACGTAAATTTTGGGAAAGCCAGTCTCATAGCTTGTATAGAGCACGCGGTCACCGGTCGGTGAAAAGCGCGGAGCCAACACAATAGAGCGACTATCAGTCAGAAATTGGTTGTTCGCGCCATCATAGTCCATAATCGCGAGGCGCTTCTTCCGGTCATCCTTCGGGCCAGTCTCACTAACGTAGACAACGCGACTGTCAAAATATGGAGCCTCACCAGTCAAACGCGTGTACACTTGATCAGCCACTTTGTGTGCCATACGCCTCCAGCCCGAACGCGTGCCAGAAAGCTGCAAACCCTGCCCCATCTCCTGCCCCGCGAACACATCATAGAGCCGAAACTTAACCGTGATTTGTTCTCCCTGAACCGATACCGCGCCTACAACAAGAGCTTGCGCATTGATCGCCTTCCAGTCCGCGAACTGCACTGGTGCGCCAAAGGAGCTCACCTGACTGATAAACGCGGTTTGATTGATTTCTCGAAAAAGGCCCGTACCCTTAAGGTCTTCGGCAACAACACGTGCTATATCTGCCGCGATCGGACCAGCTCCACTTGTTTCTGCAACAAATTCTGGCACAGCCACAGGCAATGGCTCAACGACCGCATCGGTAATCTCGATACGCAAAGGTTCCGCTTCTGCCAAACTGGCCGCCATCAGAGCCGAAACGAGCACAAGGCTCCAAAGTCTCAAGAGCATACCCTTACCTCATACTTTCGGGGTTAAACTTAATCTCAACCGTTTTCCATTGGTCGTATTTCTCGGCAGGCAAATCAAAACCATCATTGCCGCAAATGATAATTGCACGCCGCGCTGCCTCATATGCCTGTTTGGCCGCTGCGTCAGAACCATTCTCACTTCTCAATAGTTTAATCGAGTTAATGACAGGCTTCCCGCTACGCGCCATCTCCACACTAACATAGATATTAACGCCAAGCGCTTCAGAAGATAGCGCGCCGACGTTGTAACAGCGAGAAATTGCCAACCTAAGCCCATCGCGCTCTCCACTCGTAAGCGGTGGGCCACTGGGGGCGGTCGCGTCACTTGCACTGTCCGCGCCACCTGTCAACGCCGCTGCCAAAGCTTCATCCACCGCATTGGTAGTGGTCGTCTCCGGCGTTGCTGCAACGTCGGCAGACCGAACGGGCCGTCCGCGCGGGCGGGGTGACTGGGCTGGCGCAAGGGTCACATCGTCTGCCGCTTCAGGATTGATCTCGGTGGTAGCCTCCTCAGGTGCTGCAGCCTCGGTTTCGGGCTGAACCACCTCTGCAGTCGCATCTGGAGCAACCTCAGGCTGTGCTTCTGGTGCGTCCTGTGCATCAGGCTCTTGCGGCACATCCACTGGCTCGGGCGCCACTCGCTCAATTGGGCGCAAGCGCGGACGCGGGCTTGTACCTGGCGCCAGAACCGCGACGTCCTCCTCTGGCTGCACAAGCGGCGGCAGGCTCTCGTCAAGCGTGGTGCCTTCCGGATCACTCGCATCAACGACGGGCGCTGGATCGGCGTCAGGACTAGCAACCTCTGACGCCTCTTGGGCCTCCGGTTGCGCTTCAGAAGGCTCCGCAGGCTGCAGCAGAGCCAGATCTTCCAGAGGAGGCTCTGGTGCGTCAACCTCTGACGTTGTTTCAGGCGCACGCGCAGCGGCCAAAGCGGCCTGATATTCCGCCTCACTGATCACCGACACATCAGAAATTTCAAAAGGCAAAGGATCACTGTCCCACTTCCCTCCAAAGAGAAGCAGTCCAATCAGCCCAAGATGGCCGATGAGGGATATGCTCTGGCCAGTATTCAAAATACCCTACTGGTCGCCAGCTGTGTTGGGTTCAGCCCCATCAAGCGCGGGGCCGCCTGTTTCGGTCACNAGGCCAATGTTGGAGAAGCCTGCACGGTTTAGTGCGCCCATCACTTGCACAACCTCCGCATAAGCCACAGCGCCGTCCGCCCGCAAAAAAACACGGTCGCCTTCACGCTCCGCGGAAATGGCTCTCATCCGTCCGATCAGCTCTTCGCGCGCGACATCAGTCTGCTGAATCATGATCTGGCCTTCGGCCGTAATTGTGACTGTGAGAGGCTCCTCAGCTTCAACCGGCAGGCTGTTGGCCGCCGTCTTGGGCAGCTCTACAGGCACCCCCACAGTCAGCATAGGCGCGGCCACCATAAAGATAATCAAAAGCACTAACATGATGTCCACAAAGGGCGTCACGTTGATCTCAGACATAGGCCGTGAACGCCCCTTGCCCCGGCGGCGGCGGCTGCCTCCGCCCGTGTCTTTTTGCACAACACCTCCCGCCATGATTAGCTGTCCAACTGACGGCTGAGAATGGTCGAGAACTCGTCGGCAAAAGCTTCGTAGCCGGCAACAAGACCTTCGCTGTCTGCGCTGAGCTTGTTGTAAAAAATAACAGCAGGAATTGCAGCCAGCAGGCCCAACCCGGTGGCCAAAAGCGCCTCGGCAATACCGGGCGCAACAACCGCAAGGTTTGTATTCTGCTGTTCAGCAATTTCTATGAAGGCATTCATAATCCCAATTACGGTACCGAAGAGCCCGATAAACGGTGTGGTCGAGCCCACTGTCGCCAGCACCTGAAGGCCACTTTGCAACTTATCGGCTTCTTTCGAGATCGCCACATCCATCGAACGGTCGATCCGCGAGTGCGCACCGGCAATCAGAGCACCATCCGCTTTGTGCGAGCGCCGCCACTCGGTCATACCAGCCGCAAATATCTTTTGGCTCTGGCCCTCGGGCTCTGCACCGATCTGCTCATAAAGGGCATCCAGCGGCTCGCCTGACCAGAAGGCCCTGTCAAACCATTCGGCCTCTGCGCGCGCTTTACGATATGTAATGAATTTCTGAATGATGATCGACCATGACCAGAAAGAGGACAACACCAAAACAATCATCACAAGCTTGACTGTTAAGGTTGCGCGCATAAACAGTGCCCACATCGAGAAATCTATCTCGTGCGCGACTGCGAGTACTTCAGTTTCCATTGTGCCTGCTCTCTTATAGTGGCGTTTTCGCCTTATTTAGAGAAAAATAGCGCAATTTTTTTGGGAAAGCTATCCCTCGCAGCATCAACTTATCGTTCAATGCACCATTTGGCGGATATTTGCTGGCAAGCGGGTCGGCTGCCCCCCCAAACTCATGCAGACCACAGTGACAAGCGCATGGAAAAGCAAGTCTTCACCGCGTTTCACAGACTGCTCCATGACCATTCTCACCCCAGATACCGACTTCACTTGCGTCTCGACAACCAAGGCATCATCAAGCTTTGCTGACCCCAGATAATCAGCCTCCAAACGACGCACCGCAAAAACAACACCATCGCGCTCTTTCATAACGTTCTGATCCAAGCCGACATCGCGCACCCATTCGCTCCGCCCCCGCTCGATATAGCGCAGGTAGTTCGCATAATAGACAATGCCAGCCATATCTGTGTCTTCGTAGTAAACGCGAACAGGTATCGAATGTATCATGATGGGTGCCTTCATAAACAACACATCCATTTGAGCACAGCTCTAGGGCGTGGGCAACGCACCGGCAACTTGTAGAGCAGATACCCGGGCAAACAGCCGAAGAGCAAAGGCGCTATCACGCGCTGCGTCAGGCAACTCTGGCGCATAGGCTGCGCGCAACACGTCACCAATCTCTGGCCGCAAAATATCCGTTCCATTTGGAAGGCGCGCCAACGGCGATTGGGTAGCGAAAGCACTATCGCCCCAAAATAGAAAGACTTGCGCAGCCTCTGTGAGCGCAAGTGTCTCCGCAGGCCACATGGAGAGCTCTTCGTCCATCCGTAAAAAAACAAAAGCGGCCTTTATAGAGCCAGACTCATCAAAGCGCAGCAATCGATAACGACTAGCGCCTTGTGCCTGTAACTTTGGAACCAAAACCTCCAACTCGGGCACAAGCTTATCTAAATTTGGCAAATCAAGAAGTTCGGCCCAATCTGAAAAAGCGAAAAACATAAGATTGACGCCTAATTCAGCATCAGTCTCTGCAAGAGGGTGCCGAGTGAGCGCCGATAAGGCTTCAACTGCACCTTTGAACACATTCAGCGTTGCATCATCAACCCCAAAAACTATTGGAGCAATTGGCCTCCCCCAACGCGCGAACCGAAAGTCGCCTGCGCGGTCTGAAAACAAATCTTCAATCATCTTTGGTGTCGTCGTCATATAAATAGATCCGTTTGGCTTTTAGGTGGGGTCAGGCCCATATGAGCCCATCCTTTCGGAGCCAGCATACGCCCCCTCGGGGTTCGCTGGATGAGCCCTTGTTGCAACAAAAACGGCTCAATGACCTCCTCCAGCGCATCGCGGCTTTCTGAAAGAGCCGCAGCAATAGTCTCGATCCCGACAGGTCCACCCGCATAGTTCTCTGCAATCAAGTTAAGATAACGCCGATCAGCGCCATCAAGCCCAATCGCATCAACGCCAAGTCGCGACAGCGCTCGATCTGCCAAAGCACGGCTCACAATGCCATCAGCCTCAACCAGCGCAAAATCAACAACGCGCCGTAAGAGACGCCCCGCAATCCGGGGTGTCCCACGTGACCGCTTCGCGATTTCATGCGCGCCCTCTGCGTCGGCCCTCACGCCAAGCTTCTGCGCATTGACACTCACGATGCGCTCCAGTTCCTCCACAGCATAAAACTCAAGCCGCGTAGGAATACCAAAGCGATCTCTCAACGGCGTTGTCAGCAAACCAAGCCGAGTGGTCGCCCCAACCAGAGTGAACGGTTGCAGTTCTATACGCACGGTTCGTGCCGCTGGCCCCTCTCCGATCACCAAATCAAGCTCGAAGTCCTCCATCGCAGGATAGAGCACCTCTTCAACAACAGGGCTGAGCCGATGAATCTCATCAATGAAGAGAACGTCGTTTCGCTCCAGATTGGTTAAAATAGCCGCCAGATCGCCAGCTTTTGCAAGCACTGGCCCACTCGTCATCCGGAAACCAACCCCCAGCTCACGAGAGATAATCTGCGCCAATGTTGTTTTGCCAAGCCCAGGAGGGCCATGGAATAAAGTGTGATCCATGGCATCTTTGCGCATCTTCGCGCTCTCGATAAAAACCTTAAGGTTTGCACGCGCGGCTGCCTGACCGACAAACTCGCTCAAATGTTGAGGCCTCAAGGCACGCTCAACATCTTCAGGTAAGGCTTCGGGGTTCAACAAAGGTTCTCGAGCACTCATCCTCTACCCTTTCGGCGCCAACAGGCGCAGTGCTTGGCGAATAAGCGTCGATGTATCCTCACCACCACCGTCTTCTTGAGCCTGCGCAATTGCCCCAGCCGCTTCACTTGGCGCATAGCCAAGATTGGTCAGCGCGGAAAGCGCCTCAGATTGACTTGCCCCACCAATCACAGGCGAAGGCGCTCCACCCGAATTCATCTCTTCGATCACAGAGGTATCTTCGTTGCCCTGAGCGATCGGCCCAGCTCCCAGTGCCATAATTGCAGGCGCTTTATCCTTGAGCTCGTTAACAACGCGCTGCGCCGTCTTTGGGCCAATTCCTTTGGCTGCTTTCACTGCGTTCCAGTCGCCCAAAGCGATCGCTCGGCTCACACCATCAGGCCCCAAAGCGCCCAACATCGCCAAAGATGCTTTTGCGCCGACGCCTTGCACACTCATAAGCAACCTGTGCCATTCTTTCTCAACAAGGGATGTAAAGCCAAACAGTTGCAAGTTATCTTCACGAACCAACAAATCGGTGTACAAAGCTATAAACTCACCCGGGCGTGGCAGCGCACGCAGCGTCATATCCGAGCAATAGACCAAATATCCAACGCCCCTTACATCAATAAGCGCATGATCTTCCGCGATGTAGTCCACCCGTCCCGCAATTTTACCGATCATCGGCTCTCAACTTCCTGTTTTGGCGAGTGTCAGCTCAGCGAATTTGTGATGATGCGCGTGACAAATGGCAATTGCCAAAGCGTCTGCAGCATCAGCCTTGGAGACATCTGCACTGGGCAACTGCATCTTAACCATGTGCTTTATCTGATCTTTGGTCGCGTGACCGACACCAACCACCGTCTTCTTAACTTTGTTAGGCGCATACTCGGCAACCCGGAGCCCGAACTGCGCTGGTACGAGCAGCGCGATACCGCGAGCCTGCCCGAGCTTGAGTGTGCCTGCGCCGTCTTTGTTGACGAAAGTATGCTCTACAGCGGCTGTCTCGGGCAAAAACACTCTAAACACCTCTGTTAAGGCAAGATGAAGCGAGCAAAGCCTATCAGCCAAGTCCTCGCCTTCGGAATGCACAACACCTGCCGCGACATAGCTCAGCCTAGGGCCATTTGCCTCGATCACACCCCACCCCATGTTTCGCAAGCCAGGGTCGATCCCTAAGATACGCATAAACCCGCCGCCTCACTGCTAAAATATGTTGCCTTTTTGATCCACTAGCACGAAAGGGGAACATCTGCCAACCCTTAACCGACTATGTCGATTTTGGCGCAATTGCGCAAACTCAGCGCTGAAAGCGTCATTTCGGCTCCAAAAACCGACGTTTGCATTGTTGATTTTGACCATGAAATTAAGGCCTATTCGCAACATTTGAGGTATGCAAAAAATACATGGGACTTATGCAGAAAAAACCACTTGCAGCGCAGCAAACTGCACCCTAAATGCCGCCAATCAGACCTCTGACCATAGCTCTAGAAAAGGAATACGGATATGGCCGCTATCGAGTACACACGCGCGCAGCAAGCTGCTGCCTCTAACGGCCGTATTGGCCAATTTTTCGTTAACCTGACAGCAACCATTGTTGCCTGGAATGACGCACGTTCCACTCGGAGTGCACTTTCACAGCTCAGCGATCGTGAGCTCGAAGATATTGGGCTATGCCGCGGGGACATCGACGCAATCGCAGACGCACAGCGTTAAGCTCCCCCTTTTAAAAAAATAAGCCGCGCCCAATATTGGAAGCGCGGCTTTTTCTTTGGAGGGATGGAAACTAGCGGATGATGCCGACCACAGCTTGCGACACATACTCCGTCACGATTCCTGGCTCCATGAGCCAAGCGCCTGCTTGCTCAACAACAGTACCATTGTGCATTGGTTCCAGCTTAGCAGCATATTTTTCTGGCCCAAAATGAGCCAAGACAACTGATTTAAACAAAACACCTACCAGCAGGACGCTTAAGAGGACCGACAATGGCGCCGTGCCCTTTGCTCGTTTTGGCTTGATCGTGATCAACCCATTACGCTCCAAACGGAAGTCATAACCTCCACTCATTGAGCGGTGTTTACGAACGATGCGTGAAAGACGCTTATCAAAATTTTGCACGTTGGCAGACATGGCAAACTCCAGTGCCCCCACCGAAGTCCTTAATGAAATGCCCTCCAAATGTGGCAAAAATTTGGCAACTGCCTCAAAATAGACGAAAAATATCACCGTCTTGTCAGCTTTTTATAAGTAGCAACGTACTCCAGTCACCAATCACCTGCCTCTCGACCAGATTGGTTCCATTCTGTGCATAAACCTCAATCACCTCTTCCGCCTGTTCGTTCAGTACTCCAGACAGAATCGCATACCCTCCCTTCGTGAGATTCGCTGCGATCTCGGGTGAAAGCGCAACAAGCGGACCCTTCAGAATATTGGCAAATATCAAATCATAAGGTGCAGCCTCGGCCAGAACAGGATGGCTAAAACCCGCCGCCTCAAGACATTCGATGCGCCCATAAAGTCCGTTGGCCCGCGCATTGGCCTCAGCCACCTCAACCGCGACTTCGTCAATATCGCTCGCCAGAATGCGTACGTCCCAAATTCTCGCAGCGCCCATGGCCAGCACTGCCGTACCACATCCGATATCCGCCACAGCTCGGGGCGAAAATCCTTCGCCCACGAGGCGATCTAGCGCCAGAAGACACCCAAGGGTTGTGCCGTGATGCCCCGTACCAAAAGCCATAGCAGCCTCGATAAGTAAGGGCTCTGCACCCTCAGGCACTTTATCTTCATCATGGCTTCCATATACAAAAAAGCGACCTGCCGCGACTGGGGCCAGATCTAGCTTCACCTTAGCAACCCAATCAGTTTCAGGAATTTCAGTAACAATAAACTGCACTTCGTACATAGCCTCAAGAAGCGCCAGCCCGGCTGTATCGGGCCGTTCGGTAAAGTACCCCGCAATCTCCCACAGGCCGGAGCCATCCTCCAGTTCAAAGACCCCTACACCCGTAGGCTCGGGTTCCATCCGCTCGATGGCTTCACCCAGCGCCTCGGCAGCAGGCTTGTTATCAATCATGGTAGATGCCGAATAGCTCGTCATAAGGTCGTCCTCTGTGAGGGGTTATTCTGCGGGTGCCGCCGCAGAATATTTGGAAAAGATGGTTTCATTACCGGGCTCTGGGTGGCGTGGGATAAGGAGTGCCAGCAGAAAGGACACCGCAGCCATACAGGCGGCAAGAATAAAGACCGATGTCGGCGACACAAGCCACAGGTAACCAAGGGAAGCTGGCAAGCCAACCGCGGCAATGTGGTTAATCGTAAAGGCGACAGCCGCTGTCGGGGCGATGTCTCGAGGGTCTGCGATTTTCTGAAAGTAGGTTTTCAGCGCCAGCGCAAGACCAAAGAAGATATGATCAATGACATAGAGCGTGGCCGCCAGAAGCACGCCCCAGCCAAACATATAAACCCCGCCATAGGCGAGAAAAACAACGATCAAACCGAAATATTCGAACAACAGCGTATTACGTTCACCAAAACGATGCACCACATGCCCCAGCACGGGCGCGACAAACATATTTACGGCAAGATTGATGAGATACAGCGACGCAACCTCATGCACAGCAAAGCCGAATTTCTCGACCATCATGAAGCCAGCAAACACCATAAATATCTGCCGTCGCGCACCGGCCATGAACTGCAGGCAATAGTAGAGCCAATAACGGCGGCGCAGGATCATCTGCTTTACCTGCGGATGCGGTGCCTCAAACTGTGGATATGCCAGGAGACAGAACACGGCCAGCGCTGCCGTGATCCCGCCCGAAATGATATAAACAATATTGTAAGTCAGCCCCAAAGGCTCCCACAGCGCGACAATAAACAAATAACAGATTAGCGTCGCAGCAGAGCCCGCTGCCAACAAATACCCTAGAACTTTCGGGGCACGTTCCTTGCTCAGCCATTGTAGCTGAAGTGATTGGTTGACCGTCTCGTAGTAGTGAAACCCGATCGAGGAAATCATTGTAACCGTCAGAATTCCTGCCATCGAGGGGAACCAAGCCGTTACAGCCGTGGCAGCCCCCAACATGATAAGCGAAACGAGCCCCAAGACCTGTTCACGCACAAAAATAATGATCGCAATAACACCCACAGCCAAAAAACCTGGAATTTCGCGTACAGTGTGCAGCCAACCATTGTCCGAACCGTTGAACCCGCCAACTTCAATGACAAAGTTGTTGAGCAAAGCGCTCCACGTTGCAAAGGCAATCGGCATCGCGAAAGCCATTAGAAACAAGAGTGCAATAGGCCGCCTCCAAAGCGGCAATTCCGCTGCGTTTTCAAGTTTTACAATCCGAGCCATAGCTTCGCTTAGACCTTTTCACAGAGCTTGCACAGAGTGAAAACACTCATGAAGTGGTGCACCGAACTCTTCAAAACCTGATCCATATCAAAGCATGAATGTGTTTTTACAGATACCTGCAAAAAAGAAAGCGAGGACCGATGGACATTATCCCCCTGATCGAACGGATTGGTGAAGCGCCCACTGCAGCACTGTTTGGCCTGCTAACAGGCCTTGTGTTTGGCATCGCGGCACAACGTTCTCGGTTCTGCCTACGCGCAGCTTCTGTCGAGTTTGCCCGAGGAATGATGAAAGACAAGGTCGCCGTCTGGTTTCTGACATTTTCAACCGCTCTTGTCTGGGTGCAGGGTGCTCAACTTCTTGGACTGATGCAAACACAAGAGGCTCGGATGATGGCCGTTCCAGGAAGCTGGTCTGGCGCCATTCTCGGAGGTCTTCTGTTTGGCGTTGGCATGGTACTGGCGCGAGGCTGCTCCGGACGCCTACTTGTGCTGGCGGCCACCGGCAACCTACGCTCCGTCGTGTCGGGTCTCGTATTTGCTGTCGTGGCGCAAATGTCTCTCTCTGGCGTCCTTTCGCCCTTGCGCGACAAGCTTGCAGGCCTCTGGATCACGGAAGGAGGGCGCAATATGGATTTGCTCGCTACCCTAGGTCTGCCGCAAGGCTCGGGCTTTGCTGTCGGCCTCGCCTTTGCTATTCTCGCGCTCTACATTTCCTTCAAAGAACGAATTGGTGCAGCGCGACTCATCTTTGCGTCTGGTGTAGGCTTCTCTGTCGCGCTTGGTTGGGTGCTGACATACAACCTCGCTCAAGTTGCCTTTGACCCTGTGCAAATCGAAAGCGCCACCTTCTCTGGCCCGTCAGCACATACACTTATGTTCTTTCTGGATCGCAACTCTGTATTGGAGTTTGACGTGGGCCTTGTACCAGGCGTTGTGATTGGATCGCTCTTAGCGGCATTGATCACCCGAGAGTTCAAATTCCAAGGGTTTGCCGACGAAAGCAACATGCGCCGCTCAATGACGGGTGCAGTGTTTATGGGCTTTGGAGCCATGCTCGCAGGTGGCTGCGCTATCGGTGCCGGTGTCACAGGCGGATCCATTTTTGCAGGCACCGCTTGGCTAGCACTCTTCTGCATGTGGATCGGGGCCATGGCAACGGACGCAATTGTCGATCAACGTGGAGCCAAAGGCGCGCAGACAATAAGCTGACTTCGAACTTACCTTCGCAGAATACCCGATCCTGCACGACGGGCCTAATAGAAACTCTGAGGGTCTATATCGACTGTAAGGCGGAGCTGATTGGGAAGCTTAAGCCCCTTGAGCCAAGCCTTGAGAGCTGCTTGCATTGGCGCATCTTTCGGTGCCTTGATGAGCAAGCGAACGCGATGACGCCCCCTTACCCGCGCGACTGGCGCTGGCGCAGGGCCAAAGACCTGGGCACCAATGCGCTCAAGGGCTGTTGCGTTCCGCGCAAGATGTTCACCAAGATCAAAAGCATCTCGTTCGTTTGGCGCGCTAATCACAATGCCTGCGAGGCGGCCAAAGGGCGGCATATTGCTCAGGCGGCGCTCGTCAGATTCTGCACGCCAAAACTGGCGCTCTTCACCTGACATGATCGCCCGCAAGACGGGGTGCTCAGGCTGGTAGGTTTGCAGCATCGCAACACCAGGCTTATCAGCGCGCCCGGCACGGCCCGAGACCTGCCGCATCTGCTGAAAGGTGCGCTCGGCAGCCCGCATATCAGAGCCCTGCAGACCAAGGTCGGCATCAATCACACCAACGAGTGTGAGCAGAGGGAAGTTATGCCCCTTTGCCACAAGCTGCGTGCCGATAATGACATCCGCTGCTCCCTCTGCAATCGCCATAATCTGAGCCTTTAGCGCTCGCGCTGAGCCAAAAAGATCCGAGCTTAACACAGCGACACGCGCGTCAGGGAAGCGCTCGCCGGCCTCTTCAGCCAAGCGCTCTACACCGGGGCCGACAACGGCCAAAGTCCCCTCGGCCTCACAAGCGGGACAACCCTCAGGTATAGGCCGTGTCGCCCCACATTGATGGCACATAAGCTGCTTAAGGAAGCGATGCTCAACCATCCGTGCATCACACTCACTGCAAGCAATTTGTTCACCACATTTACGGCAGAGCGTAACGGGCGCATACCCACGGCGGTTGAGGAACAGAAGCGACTGCTCGCCCTTGAGTATTCGCGCCTTGATCGCGTTTTCAAGCTGCGGCGAGATCCAGCGGTTGGAGGGCAGTTTCACCTGACGCATATCCACAGTACGGAGCTCAGGCAGCACAGCCTCGCCGTAGCGCGCTTTGAGCTCGATGAGTTCATATTTGCCGCTCTGCGCATTGACCCAGCTTTCAAGGCTTGGTGTCGCAGACGCCAGCACCACCTGTGCACTCGATAGAGAGCCCCGCAGCACAGACATATCACGCGCATTATAAAGCGCGCCGTCTTCTTGTTTGTAAGAAGTGTCATGCTCTTCATCGACGACAATCAGCCCCAAATCCTGAAAAGGTAGGAAAAGGGCTGAGCGCGCGCCAATCACTAACTGTGCACCGCCTTCACCTACCATTTTCCACACCCGACGGCGCTCGGTCATGGTTACGCCAGAGTGCCACTCTGCGGCCTTCGCACCAAAGCGCGCCTCAACGCGTCGCATGAAATCGGCGGAAAGTGCAATTTCAGGCAAAAGAACCAAAGCCTGACGCCCTTGTCGCAGAGCTTCAGCCACGGCCTCAAGGTAGACCTCTGTCTTGCCAGAGCCCGTGATCCCCCACAAAAGCGTCGGCGCAAACGTGCCTGATTGTTGTTGCGCCACAAGCTTTTCAGCAGCCGCTCTTTGTTCCTCCGTCAGAACCTTGCCTGCGCGCGTAGCGTCTAAACGCTGGAAGGGCAAATCCCGTGGCGTATCCTCCTCGCGAACAGCCCCTTGCTTGACCAGCCCCTTGATAACCGACGGCGTAACACCTGCCTGCTCAGCCAGCTCGCGCTGAGTGAAGCCCAGCTCTCCAAACTCTTCGAGCGCAGCTAAAACCCGCTGGCGTGCTTCTGTCATCCGGTCGGGCGCATCATGTCCTATGCGATAAATTTTTTGCATCGAGGGAGGGTTGCTGAGCCCGGGCGCACGCGTTGCAAGCCTCAGCATCTGTGGCATGGAGGTAAGCGTATAAGCTCCACACTTCTCAAGAAAAGCACGCATCTCTTCTCGCATTGGAGCCACGTCNAGCACCCGCACAATGCTGCGNGCTTTCTTCAGATCAAACCCGCCAATCCCTGCCCCCCAAACGACGCCAATCACTTTCCGTGGCCCCAAGGGCACTTCGACAAAAGCACCGCGCAGAACGCCACCTTCAGGCGCTTTATAGTCAAGCGTCTGATCGAGTGGCTGGGTTGTGAGCACAGCCACAAGAGCGCCTTCGTCAAAATAATCTTGCTGGCCCACGCATGCTCCGCTTTTGGGTTTAAGACCCCCTTTGTATGAGCTAAGCTGTCTGGCGACAATTCCAATCAACCGAGGTCAGTATGAAGTTCTTTGTAGACACCGCCGAGATCAACGAAATAGCCGAACTGAACGACCTTGGCATGGTCGACGGGGTGACAACCAATCCATCACTGATCTTAAAGTCTGGCCGTGACATCCTTGAAGTTACAAAAGAAATTGCCGACCTTGTCGATGGCCCAGTGAGCGCAGAAGTGGTTGCCTTAGAAGCTGACGCAATGATCGCCGAGGGGCGTAAGCTTGCCGCGATTGCCGAGAATATCGCCGTAAAAGTTCCACTCACCTGGGCTGGCTTGAAAGCGTGCAATACACTGTCCAGCGAAGGTTTCATGGTTAACGTTACTCTTTGCTTCTCTGCCAATCAGGCTCTTCTGGCTGCCAAAGCTGGCGCGACCTTTATCAGCCCTTTTATCGGTCGCCTGGATGACATCAACATTGATGGTCTTGAGCTGATTGCCGATATCCGCACAATCTATGACAACTACGGCTACGGCACTGAAATTCTTGCCGCCTCTATCCGCACAGTCAATCACGCTTTCGAGTGCGCCCGCATCGGCGCCGATGTGATGACCGCTCCTCCCAAAGTTATAAAATCCATGGCCAATCATCCGCTAACAGACAAAGGCCTCGCAGACTTTATGACCGATTGGGAAAAAACTGGTCAAAAAATTCTCTGAGCCGTGCTATAAGGCGCGAAAATAAACGAGGCACTCATGAGCACCAAGGCCCGCATGGACGATGTTCTGCGCGAAAAAATCATTACTGAGCCTGACGTTATACTTGACGATCAGGACGTCATGCGCGCCCTTATCGCTGCAAACGAGCGTACGATGGGCGGCAATATTGTTGATTTGCGCGGTATAGCCATGGAGCGCCTTGAGGCTCGCCTTGACCGCCTTGAAGATACCCATCGCAGCGTCATTGCTGCGGCTTATGAAAACCTTGCAGGCACCAATCAGGTACATCGTGCGATTCTGCGCATGCTCGACCCTGTTGAGTTTGAAGCTTTCCTAAAAGACCTTGGTGGCCCGGTTGCCGAAATCTTACGGGTCGATTGCATTAAACTCGTTCTGGAATCTGTTACGAACGATCAGGACCCAGCTGTGCAGCGNCTCGGCGATGTACTCACCGTCGTTGAGCCGGGCTATGTGGAAGACTACTTACGCACCGGCCGAAATGGCGGCGAGCCACGACAAGTCACCCTGCGTCAGCTTGAAGAAGGCCCCGCCATCTACGGCGAAGCCGCAGGCTGGATACGCTCGGAAGCCTGCCTCAAGCTAGACTTCGGAGCAGGCCGCTTACCTGGCATGCTACTCATGGGCGGAGAGGATCCGCACCAGTTCACGCCTCAGCAAGGCACCGATCTTTTGGCCTTTTTTGCTGGCGTGTTTGAACGGGCCATGCGACGCTGGCTGTCATGAAACCCGTTTCTCCTGCACTCACGGATATGGTGCAGACATGGCTTGAAACGCAGCGCGCCCTTAAAGGCACGTCAAACAATACTTTGACAGCCTATACCCACGATGTGATGAGCTTTCTTGGGTTTGTGGCGCAGCACACGGGCGGTGAAGCCGGTCTTTCAGCGCTCAAAGCACTCACCATAACCGATATGCGCAGCTGGATGGCAAGCCTACGCCGGGAAGACCTCACCTCGCGCTCCATCGCACGCAAGCTCTCGTCGGTTAAGAGCTTCTTTCGCTGGCTCGGAGAACGAGAGGGCTTTGAAGCCACCGCCGTTCTAAATGCGCGCGCGCCAAAGTTTCAGGCAAAACTGCCCCGGCCTTTGCCCGTAGAAGCCACACGTGATCTCATCAGCGCGCTCGAGGTACAATCGACTGAGCCATGGGTTGGCGCGCGCGATATCGCTGTGGTGACGCTACTCTACGGCTGCGGCTTACGAATTTCCGAAGCCCTAAGCCTCACAATGGCTGACACGCCCCTACCCCAAGTCATTCGCATTACAGGCAAAGGCGGCAAAGAGCGTATCGTCCCAGTGATCGACGCCGCGCGCAAGGCCGTTGCGGCCTATCTCAAGCTGTGTCCCTTTAGAGAGGACACAGGCCCGCTTTTTCGTGGTGTTCGCGGCGGAGCACTTAGCCCGCGCCTGATCCAGAAAGTGATGCAATCCACGCGAATGCAGCTTGGCTTGCCTGCTTCTGCCACGCCCCATGCCATGCGGCACAGCTTTGCCACCCATCTGCTGGCAGCCGGCGGCGACCTCCGCGCTATTCAAGAACTCTTGGGGCACGCCTCACTCTCAACAACACAGGCTTACACGGCGGTTGATGCCCGGCACTTGCTTGATGTATACGAAAAAACCCATCCCAAGTCCGCGAGTAACCGTTCATGACAGCTCAAGCTAAAGCCCTAGCCGTTCACCTGCTTACAGCTACAGGCGCGGTTTTTGCCATGCTTGCCATGCTGGAAGCCATCCAGACAGACTGGCCTATGATGTTTGTCTGGCTCATCGTAGCCTTTGCCGTCGATGGTATAGATGGCCCGCTCGCGCGNCACTATAACGTCAAAGTAAACGCCCCACAATTTGANGGAGTGCTGCTTGANCTCATCATCGACTATCTAACCTATGTCTTCATACCCGCCTATGCACTTTATGCCTCCGGCCTTATGGACGGCTGGTCAGGCTGGGTTGCCATCATCGTTATAACGTTTGGCTCGGCCATGTATTTCGCAGACACTCGGATGAAAACGGCTGATAACTCGTTTTCAGGTTTTCCCGGGTGCTGGAATATGGTCATCCTTGTACTCTTCGCGCTCACACCTCCTTGGCAAGTCTGTCTTGCGCTCGTAGCTATGCTTACGGTCGCAATGTTCATGCCAATGAAGTTTATCCACCCTGTGCGCACCGAGCGCTGGCGCATTATATCGCTGCCCATGGCGCTTGCTTGGACTGTCTTTGCTGGATTTGCGGCATGGGAAGGCTTTGACCCCATCCCCGTTGTTTTCTGGGGGCTTATGATCACCTCCAGCTACCTGATCATTGCAGGTGCGGCGCAGCAAGCGATCTATGGCGCGGACGGCTAAGCAGCCTGACCACTCAAATCAGCAACCCACCTGCACNCTCGTGTTTCAAAAGCCAAACTTTTGTCTCGATGCCTCCTGCGCCAGAAAAGCCACCAAGCCCACTGGCACCAAGCACGCGATGGCAGGGTATNATCACAGGGATCGGGTTGCTACCACACGCCTGCCCCACAGCCTGCGCAGGCACACCAAGCTCGCGCGAAATATCACCGTAGGTGAGTGTTTCACCAAAGGGGATCCCAGCTATCACCCCACAAACATCCTGCAGAAACCGTGAGCCATTCACCTGCAAAGTTAAGTCAAACACCGTTAATTGCCCCGAAAAGTAAGCGTCAAGTTGGCGTGCTGCCTCAACAAGCACATCGCTCTGCTCGGTAAAATCACCACCCCACTCGCTCGCCACAAGCGCGCTTTTGTCTTCGACAAGCGTCATCGGCCCTGTGGGTGTCAAGACAGTGCGCCTCATAGCCGTGTCAGGACCACGCCGCCAACAATCAAGCAGGCCGCCAGCACTTTTCCACGGTCCATTCTCTCGCCAAGCACCATCCACCCGATCAGCACCGCAAACAAGATTGAAGTCTCGCGCAACGCAGTAACCAAAGCAATCGGCGCGACTGTCATCGCCCAGACGGCTATCGCATAGGCCCCGTAAGACGCGCTCGCCGCCAGTGCGCCCACGGCCCAGTCCTTTGGCCCCGCACGCAAGGCCGCCCGCCCACGAAACGCGACGATCAGCGGGGTAAACAGCAGCGCATCCAGTGTAAAAAGCCAGCCGACATACATCACCGCATTGCCCGCCTCGCGCGCGCCGAGCCCGTCAACAAGCGAGTACCCCGCCGTCATACAGGCCGAGCCAAGCGCGAGCGGCACTAACTTGCGGCTCTCCCCGTTGGTGAAAGCCCCACGTGCCATCAGCGCTATCCCAAGGCCCAGCACAGCAATCGCGCCGTATTCAAGCGGCGCGATCACGTCAATCAGCCAAAGAGCAGAAACAAGCGTGACAATCATAGGAGCTGCACCCCGCGCGATAGGGTAAACACGGCTCAAGTCGCCCTGTTCATAGGCAAAGGCAAGGAAAAACTTATACCCCGCATGAAACACACCCGACGCCGCCAGCCAGAGCCAGACGTGCGCCTCAGGCCACGGCTGTGTCATGGCAATGCAAAACCCCGCAATCCCCTGCACCAACGTGAGGATAAACATCGAGGCAATCTTGCTCGCACCCGTCTTGATGAGCGCATTCCAACTTGCATGTAAAAGAGCCGCGCCAAGGACGGCCAGAAAGACCGTCAGGCTCACGCATGAGTCCCCTCAGCGCGGCAACAAATCACCCAAGCGCCTTGCTACACCGCGCGCATGTGCCCGCATGCTTATGCGTGCCCACATCGGGCAGGATCTTCCAGCAGCGCTCGCATTTCTCGCCATCGGCCTTTTCAAACTCAACGCCAACGCCCTCAACCTCGGGCATACGGAACGCCTCATCCGAAATCGGGTTGTCCGTCAGGCTCATGCCGGAGGTGATGCAAATGTCCTTGAACGGAACCGACTTGAGCGCCTCAAGCATCTCGGGATCGCGCACATAAACAATCGGCGCGGCTTCGAGAGACGCCCCGATCACCTTGTCTGCCCGCTGCACTTCAAGTGCTGCGTTCACAACACGGCGCGCGCGGCGCACATGTCCCCACTTAGCCGCCAGTGGCTCGTCGATCCAGTCGGCGGGCGTGTCGGGCATGTCCTGCAAGTGCACGGAGCCCTTCTCGTCAGGATAACGCGACAGCCACACGTCTTCCATAGTGAAGACAAGCACAGGCGCAAGCCATGTGGTCAGCCGTTCAAAGAGCAAGTCCATGACCGTGCGGGCAGCTTTCGAGCGCAGCGTATCACCGTCGCAATACAAAGCATCTTTACGGATATCGAAGTAAAACGCAGAAAGCTCGACCGTGCAAAAGTTGAAGACCGCAGAAAATACACCTTGGAAATCAAAGGCGCGGTATCCAGCCTTCACCTGTTGATCAAGCTCTGCCAAACGGTGCAGCACATAGCGCTCAAGCTCGGGCATCTCGGCCACGTCCACCCGCTCTTCCTCTTTGAAGTGCGAAAGCGCCCCAAGCATATAGCGCATCGTGTTGCGCAAGCGGCGGTAGCTGTCCGCCACCCCTTTCAGGATCTCCGGGCCAATGCGCTGGTCAGCGGTGTAATCCGTCTGCGCCACCCAAAGTCGCAGAATATCTGCCCCATATTGCTTGATGATCTCTTCAGGCACGATGGTGTTGCCGATAGATTTGGACATCTTCATGCCCTTCTCATCTAGCGTAAACCCGTGCGTTACCACATTGCGGTAAGGTGCGCGCCCAAGCGTGCCGCAAGCCTGTAGAAGCGACGAGTGGAACCAGCCACGATGCTGGTCGGTCCCTTCCATGTAAACGTCTGCAATGCCATCAGGCGCGCCATCTTCGCGGTCGCGCAAGACAAAGGCGTGCGTCGAGCCAGAGTCAAACCATACATCCAGCACGTCAAAGACTTGCTCCCATTCATCCGCATTGTAGCCTTCGCCGAGGAAGCGCTCTTTCGCACCGTCAACATACCAGCAATCCGCGCCTTCGGCCTCAAACGCTTCGGCAATCCGCGCATTGACCTCAGGGTCGCGCAGAAGGAAGCCTTCGTCAGTCGGCAGCTTGCCTACGCGCGTAAAGCAGGTGAGCGGAACGCCCCAAGCACGCTGACGGGACAAAACCCAATCAGGTCGCGCCTCGATCATGCTGTAAAGCCTGTTGCGCCCAGTTTGCGGCGTCCATTTAACCAGCTGGTCAATCGAGTTCAAAGCCCGCTCGCGAATGCTCTTACCCATCTCGTCCTGCCCGTCGCCCACTGCACGGTCAACGCTGGCAAACCACTGCGGCGTGTTGCGGAAGATGATCGGCGCTTTAGAACGCCACGAATGCGGATAGCTATGTTTGATCTTTCCACGCGCCAACAGCCCGCCAACTTCGACAAGCTTGTTGATGATCGCGGTATTTGCATCGCCCTCGCCCCCCTTGCGGCTGAGGATATACTTGCCGCCAAAAAACGGCAGATCGGCGCGAAAGCCCCCGTCATCCATAACGTTATAAGTGAGCACCTGCTCCAGCATCCCCAAGTCACGGTAAAGCTCGAATTCTTCCATCCCGTGAGACGGTGCACAGTGTACAAACCCCGTGCCCTCGGTGTCGGTCACAAACTCCGCCGCACGGAAATCGCGCAGATCGTCCCACTCACCATTGCCACCCTCTGCACCATGGAGCGGGTGTTTCAAGCTCAGGCCTGCAAGCTCTTCACTCGGCACATCGCGCACACGGGTCCACATGCCGCCCTCAAGCCGCGCCTTGGCAAAGACATCTGCCGCAAGATTGTCAGCCAGAAGATACCTGTCGCCCACATTGGCCCAGCACTCTTCTGGCGTAGAAATTACTTCATACAGCCCGTAAGAAATCCCCGCACCATAGACCACAGCTTTGTTGCTTGGGAGTGTCCAGGGGGTCGTCGTCCAGATAACAACCTTTGCGCCATCCAGCTCCGAGCCGTTAACAACNTCNAACTTCACCCAAACNGTAAAGCTCTCCTTGTCGTGATACTCCACTTCGGCCTCCGCCAAGGCGGTCTGCTCCATGGGGCTCCACATCACAGGCTTGCTACCCTGATAGAGCGTGCCGTTCATAAGAAACTTCATGAACTCTTCCGCAATCACGCGTTCAGCATGATAATCCATCGTCAGATAAGGGTCCGCCCAGTTGCCTGTGACGCCAAGCCGCTTGAACTCGCCGCGCTGGATATCGACCCAGCCCTCGGCAAACTTGCGGCACTCCTGACGGAAATCAACGATGTTCACATCGTCCTTGTTCTTGCCCTTCTTGCGATACTGTTCCTCGATCTTCCACTCGATCGGCAGCCCGTGACAGTCCCACCCTGGTACATAGCGTGCATCGTGGCCCATCATTTGATGTGAGCGCACGATCATATCTTTGATCGTCTTGTTGAGCGCGTGGCCAATGTGCAAATGCCCGTTCGCATAAGGAGGGCCATCATGCAAAATAAAAGGTTCGCGTCCCTCTTTCTCCCGCAGGCGGTCATAGACGCCAATTTCTTCCCAACGCGCCAACCAGGCCGGCTCACGGTTGGGCAATCCCGCGCGCATCGGGAAGTCGGTTTCAGGCAGGTTCAGCGTGTCTTTATAGTCGGGCGTATCGGCGCACATATTTGGCGTCCTTCGGATCAGATTTCAGGGTTGTATGCTTCTGCGGCGTGGGCTCCCCAAGCGCCTTTTCCCGACAGCTCTTCTTCAGAGCGTCGGGCAAATAATTCGTATAATGATCAGGTCTGGCCGTNTCATAAGCTGCGTTATAGGCCGCTCCTGCGCGCGCGTCCAGAGCGACAATCTGCCCCCTCGCATCTGCTCGGCAACAGGCAGACCATACGCCCGAACAACCTACAGGTCCGCCATGTCCTCGCTCGCCCCCCGCTTCATGATCACAGCCTCAGATATCGACTTGGTCATGGCGCGCTTTTACGCGGCTATCCGCGCGCATGAGGTCTTAGGGCCTATCTTCGCCGCCCATATCTCACACTGGCCCGAGCACGAGGCAAAAATCGGCGGCTTCTGGAAAAAAGCGATCCTTCATGAAGACAGCTATTCAGGCAACCCGATGATGACCCATATGGGGGTGCACGAAATGCGCGCGCATCACTTCGAAATCTGGCTCGGCCTGTTTGACGAAGTGCTGAGCGAAACACTCGAAGACGCGCCCGCTGCCGCCTTCTCCGCGCTGGCACACCGTATAGGCCGTGGNTTGCGCCTAGGTATTGAGCAGCGCGACGCCCCGAAAGGCTCCGTGCCGATCTTGACCTAATCAGGGTCGCTTGCTTTCGGCCTAACGGGCTTCGCCTTACGTTTCGGCTGTGGTGTTGGTTTGGCCTCAGCCTCTGGCTCAGAAGCCTTTGCAACAATAGTTTCATCGTTCCGCTCATCAGGCGGTTCTACCCCATCGGGGGCGCTGTCGTCCCAGCCGTCCGAAAGCTTGCGGTTGATCCAGGTCAGCCCCAGCAAAGCCAGCCCCAGCCCCATAAACGAGAAGACCCGCGTTAGCCCTGACAGCCCAGACATATCCACGAGAAAGACCTTGGCAATCGTCAGCCCAACACCTGCCATGGCCACCTTACGCAGGCTTACCGAGCGTCGCTTGTATGCCAAAAGCAGCAGGGTAACAGATGTCACCAACATCAAGAGCGTATAGGCATATAGCTCTCCATCCGTAACGCCGCGCACCGAAAGGTCATCGCCTCGAAACAAACGTCGTGTTTCAAAAACAACATATATCGCCCCGTAGACAGCGGCTAAAGCATAGCCCGCCTGCTGCATAATTTCATGCTTGGCCAACTTCCACGCGGCAAAGGCAAACAGGCCTGCAACAGGCAGATAGGCCACCATCAGGCTGTCAAAGATGTAAGGTCCAAACACTAACTCGCGCGAAAAGAAACCTCCAAAGAGCGGGTTGGCCAGCACAAATTGCGCCGCAAGGCTCAGCACAGTTGCGCCACCAAAGAGCAACATCAGAACATAGCGCATAGCAATCTGGAGTGCATGGCGTGTGGAGCTAAGGCGGTAAACTTGCGCCAAACACGCAGCGCCCCAGATCACAGCCCAAAGGCCTAGCCCCCAGTGGCTAAACAAATCGCCCTCAAACACACGCATGAGCGCCACAGCTATGCCCACAAGCGCAATCAGCCAAATGGCAGATTCTATCGCCACTTTAGCTGGCATGCGCACTGGCTCAGCTCCAGTAAACCACCATGCCACAGAAAGCAGAATAAGCACGCCCACATAGGCCACAAAAGCGTCAATTGCACTGGCATCATCCAGAGCCCAAACGATACCAGGGTCGGCCACAAGCCGATAGGTAATCACTGCCACCCCGAGCTGCACAAACCAGCCTAAAAGTGGCAGCTCAAACTTGCGATCTGCCAAGATAATCAGCGTAACCATCGCGGCCAAAGCCAGCGAAAGAGCCGTTTTGGTCAATATCAGGAAAAGCGCCATAGAAATCAGCGTGAGAGCCGCCAGTGCAAACAGCCCGGTACGCGCCACGCGTATACCATCCGCATCCCCCGCCTTTGCACAGCGCTCCGCCAAAAGCGTCATAAAGCCTGCCAGTAGAATAGCGCATAGAGCCCAAGGATAGGCTCCGATTATGTTTTTGACGGGCCAGACAAACTCTAAAACGAGATAGACCGCAGGTGCGAACACCGCTGCCCCCAACGCCCATGTAAGCGCCGCATCCGCACCGCTCTCACCACTGCGCGCTGCCCGTGTCATGCGCCAGAAGCCCGCCAGTGAGATAAACGCACCCGCAGCAACAATGCTGTAAGCCATCCATGCCACACTGGGCGCCGCCACCTCAGAGTCACGCGTCACACTTGCGAGCATAGCGCGCGCCAAAGGGCCAGTGTTCATCCCTTCAATCAGAAGACCGAGCAAAAGCCCTGCTGCCGGAAAAGCGGCTTGGTCATAAAGCGCACGCGCTGGCTCCGCCCAGATCACGATCAACACCAGCAAAGCCAGCAACATCCCAAGACCAAGCCATGCCTCAGCCGGCACTGCAGCGCCCACCCAGATCATCAGGGCCGCTAACGTCACCATGATCATTACACCGCCCATAAGCCGCGTAGGAAATTCGGGAAACTTGCGCAATCCAAAGCCTGCGGTCTCACTCAACGCTGCGCCGCCATGGTTTGGTACAAGGCTACGAACAGGTATAACAAGCGTACCCAAGCTCACGACAAACATAGAGGCCGCAAAGGCAAAAACGCCTGTTTCCGCCAGAAACAAAAGCCAGATCGCGGCCGATCCGAGCACAAGCCCCAACACCGATATCCACGCCCAACGCTTCACCGTGTCAATGCCCAGCGCCATCAAGATCACCAGTACAAAGTAGTAGTACAGCTCAGGCGGCGCACCGGCTCCCGTACTGAGGGCAAAGGGCGCTACCATCGCCCCAATAATACCAATTGCCGCCAGAACCGGGCCGTAAAACCAGCCTATCACCATGGCAAACCCTGAGACAGCCACAAGCCCGATCAGCGCTGTATTGTTGCCAATCAGCCCATACATGAGACGTGCAGACAAAACCGCAGCAAACAGCGTGGCGACACCCGCGCCAGACAGTACCGAAGGCATGTGCCGCATCAACGGCTCGTCCTCGTCGCCATATCGGCGGCGCACTCTCTCGCCTGCAGCAACCAGAGCGCCACCAAACCCAAGCGCAGCCATAACCCTCCAAAACGGGCTTAGAACACCGTTCTCAATACCGTATTGCACCATAAACAGCCCCGCTAAGGCCAGCGAGGCCGCTGCAATTGCCAGAACCCAGTTCACCTTGAGCCAAGTCAGCAGCTGATCAAATTTCTTCTCTGTAAAGACAAAAGCCTGCGGCGGCTCTGGGGCGCGTGGCGCAGGCTCGCGCGCGACGGCAGGTACACTGGTTCGTGCGTCTTTGCTTTCTGTGGCCACGGCCGCAGCCACCTGTATGGCTGCGTTGTGACTCGCTCGCTCAGAACCAGAGCCAGGCTCGGGATCGGTTTGCGTCAGCTTGACCGTTTTGCGCTTTTTGGGCTGAGTTGTGTCAAGCTCTTCGGCTTGCCGCTTCATATCGCGCAACTCTTGAGCAAACAGCCCATGATCCTTTCTCAGCTCATTGAGCTGGCGCTGCAGTACACTCAGCCGGACCAGCGCCACAGGGATCCCGAGCAGAACGAGGCCCACAAATATAATTGCCACAAGAAAAAGCAGACCATCCATGGCACAAACACCTAAACAAATTACCTAAAAATAACGCTAAGCGCTCCAAAGCGGCAAAACAAGCGTCAGCTTTTGCCCTTGCCCGCGCCAAACACCCCTTTGAGCGCGCGGCCCACAGTGGCGGAAACAGAGGGGCGCGGCACCGATACAAAGGGTAGAGGGCGGCACACGTCCATCGCCGCTATGCCGACCCGCGCAGTCAAGGCACCGTTGATCACCCCCTCACCAAAGCGGCGAGAGAGCTTGGCGACGACGCCTCCGCCAGCAAGCGAGCTGATCATATCATCACCCACAGCCACAGCCCCCGTGGCCACAAGGTGCGTCATCACAGCCTTGAGCAAACGCCAATTTCCCAGCGCACCAGAGCGTCCACCATAGACTTCGGCAATACGGCGGATCATCCGCAAGTTCGCTGTCAGGGCCGCCGCAACATCGGCCAAAGCCAAAGGCACAAGGGCTGTAACTGTCGCCACCTGCCTTGCTGCTGCCTCCACCTCGCCCAATGCAAGCGCATCCAAAGGCTGCAACAGCTCCCGCTCGCCCAACGCCAAAAGCGCATCTGCATCGAGAGGTTCCCCGGCGCGCTCCACATAGCGTGCAAGGGCCCAATCCATTTCACTACGCCCTTTATACAGCCGCAGCAGTTGCCCCATGGCACCCCGCGCCTCTGATAGCGAAGCTGTCGCAACAGCCGCAGCACTGGCTTGACGAATACTGTCCAGCCGCTTGAGCCGCCCAAAGGCTGCCAGCTCGCGTAGCGCCATAACGAGTAACAGCGCAACAAGGCCGCCCATCAGCCCAACAACAGCGTAGCCCAAGACGGGCACGCGCGCGATCAGGCTCACAGCAAAATCCCAAGCAGCAACAGAGACAATGGCAACCAGAAGCGCCCCGACCAAAGACCAGAACCATCTGGCCACCCGCGAGGGCCGCCGCGAAGCAAACCGCATGGCTGCGCCCATCGCCGCGCCCGTGGCAGGCAGATCTGATAGATCTGGTACGGCAGGCGCGTCAGCAGGCTTGGCCGCCTCTGCCGCACCCAGCTCAATCAGAACGGGCCGCTTGCCTGTGCTGTCCCTCGTCATCGCACGCCCCGCTCCCATGTCATGAAAATGTCTGGCACGCCTTCGTCATTGCCCGCGCCAAACCCTCGCCGCACCTCGCGAAAGCCGTGGCGCGCGTAGAACTGTCTCGCGCCATCATTGGCTTCGGCCGTATAAAGCTCCAGACGCTCGATTTCAGCTTGTGCCGCAGTCAAAAGAGCCGCCCCCGCGCCCTGCCGGCGCCACTTAGAGCACGCATAAAGCGCGTGCAAGCGCATGCCGTCGCGTGCAAGAAAGGCTCTCACACCCGCCTGCTTTCGCCAGAACAAGACCTTGCCTTGCAAGACAAGCTTGCCAAGCGCGACCGCATCTTCGTAGCGCGCACGCGCCACAGGCCCGTTGGCGCGCGTAGTGGCCCAAAGAATGCCCAGCAAGGCGGGCAAATGCCATATCCGTGCCCGTGCCACGCTCATAAACGATCCCCGATCAGAAACTCCGCGGCGCGATCCATCCGGATGTGTGGTGGCCCGTCACCCCGCGCAAGGTCTAACACCGAGGGCGCAAAACTCATGATCTGATAATCCTGATCAAGCCAGCGCATCGCCCCATCACGGGCCGGCTGCAAAAGTTGGTTGGGATCGCGCGGCAAATCACCCGCATAAAAGGCCGCTTGACGCCCGTCATCAAGCAGTTTTCCGCGCACAAGTTTCAGCATCTCACCCTCATGCTCCATCTCGTCTTCGACAGTCGCCCTAAGTGCAGCGACAGACATCGCGCGCACGTCTGCCCCCGCAAAACGCGCGCGGTCGGACGCTTTACGCACCATCGCCTCGACAATCCCAGTCAGCGCAGCGTGCTGTTCATGATGCAGATGGTCGGCCTTTGTGGCCGCAAACAAGATCTTCTCCACCCTCCGCCCATGAACAAGACGCCTCAAAAAAGCATTCTGGCCAGGCTTGAAAGCCAACAAAATGTCACTCATCGCGCGGCGCATGTCCTCAACAGCTTGCGGCCCCTTATGAATGGCCCCCAGCGCGTCCAAAAGCACCACCTGCCTATCAATCTTAGCAAAATGCTCGCGAAAAAACGGCATAACAACCTTGGCTTTGTAGGCCTCAAAGCGCCGCTCCATCTCGCGCCAAAGGCTGCGCCGCGCAGCGCCCCCAACAGGGGCCAAAGGCGCAAACGTTAGCACAGGAGAGCCCGCCAACTCTCCTGGCAGCAAAAAACGACCAGGCGTGCAGTCATAGTACCCAGCATCGCGCGCCTGGGTGAGATAAGCAGTAAAAGCAGCAGCCAAAGCCTGCGCATGTGCCTCCTCCAGACTGCCAGCTCCGTCGGTGGCGTTTGCAAGCGCCAGAAAATCAGCAGCCTCCGGCCGTGTCGCAAGCCGTTCAATGACCTCAGAAGACCAGTCTGCATAGCTTTTGCTCATCAAGCCGAGGTCCAAAAGCCACTCACCTGGGTAATCCACAATATCTATGTGAACAATGCGAGGCCCTGACAGCCCAGCCAAAAGCCCCCGTGGCTGCACCCTGAGAGAGAGCCGTAACTCACTGACCGCGCGCGTGGAGCTCGGCCAATGTGGGCTGGGCCCTGTCAGTGCGCCCAAATGGTCTTCAAAAGCAAAGCGCGCCACCGTGTCATCGGGCTGAGGCTGCAAATAGGCTGCTTCTATGCGCCCTTGCGCCTGTGCACCAAGCCCGCCCATGCGGCCTCGATCAAGCAGATTGGCAACAAGAGACGTAATGAAAACCGTCTTCCCGGCCCGCGCAAGCCCCGTCACCCCCACACGGATCACAGGCTCGAGAAACGCCTCTGAAACCGTCCCTGTCAGGTTTTCAACCTGCCGCGTGATACTATCGGCCAACTCACTGATCAATGCCACGGCTCCCTCTGACATGCCTCTTCACAAGATAGTCTTCCTTGTCCCAGCTTGCCAGAGGGGAGCTTGCTGACAAACTTCCCCGCTTGCTGCAGAGAGCTCTGCACGCTAAAGCCGGCATATGCCCAGATATGCTCTAAAAATCGAATACAACGGCGCACCCTTTTCGGGCTGGCAACGCCAAAAAGAAGAAACAACCGTGCAGGGCACGATTGAGGCCGCTTTGGCAAAAATCGAGCCTCGCGTGCACCAGATTGCAGCCGCGGGCCGTACTGATGCAGGCGTTCATGCCTTGGGCCAAGTTGCGCACGCAGACATGGAACGTGACTGGAGCAGCTTTCGGCTCTCAGAAGCGCTAAACTACCACCTGCGCCCTTCTCCTATCGCGATTGTCGGCTGCGCTATTGTTCCGGATGATTGGCATGCCCGTTTTGGCGCCATTGAGCGGCATTACTTCTTTCGGCTTTGCGCAAGGCGCGCGCCTATAATCCACGACCACGGCTCTGTTTGGCAGGTCAAGAATACGCTGAGCCTTGAAGCCATGCGCCAAGGTGCGGCACTGCTGGTCGGCAAGCACGACTTCACGACATTCCGCTCAACGATTTGCCAAGCCGCAAGCCCGGTCAAAACACTGGATGAAATAACCATTTCCGCTCACCCGATTGCAGCCGGAATTGAATATCACTTCTACCTGAGAGCGCGCTCGTTTTTGCACAATCAGGTGCGTTCAATCGTTGGCACGCTCGAGCGCGTGGGAGCGGGGTCATGGGCACCAGAAGATATCACCACAGCCCTCGCTGCGCGTGACAGAGCCGCATGTGGCCCGGTCTGTCCGCCTCATGGTCTTTATTTACAAAACGTAAAATACCCCGAAGACCCTTTCGCTTAGACCTACATTAGAGCCAAGGGAGTAGAAACCGGGTCACCTCTTAGGCTTGTTTTGCGAGCCTGGCTTCAAGCACATCAAAGGGCACGCCTGGCTCGTCTTTCGCACCGCGAATAACCAGCGATGTCTTCACGCTCGCGACATTTTCTGCAGACGTCAGATCTTCCGTCAAAAAGCTCTGGAAGGTGGAAAGATCAGGCGCCACGCATTTCAGGATGAAATCAACTTCTCCATTCAGCATGTGGCACTCGCGAACGAGCGGCCAAGCACGGCAGCGCGCCTCAAAGGCCGACAAGTCGACCTCGGCTTGGCTCATGAGCCCGACCATGGCAAAAACCTGCACTTCAAAGCCAAGCTCGCGTGGGTTAACCTCCGCATGGTATCCACGGATGAAGCCAGCCTCTTCGAGTGTCCGAACGCGGCGCAGACACGGTGGAGCAGAAATACCCACTCGTTTTGCAAGCTCAACATTCGTCATACGCCCATCTGACTGTAGTTCAGCCAGAATCTTGCGATCAATCTCATCCAGCCGCGTCTGTGGCATGATCTCTTCCTTCTTGATTGAGGAGATTGTTATATCACCACCCCGCCTGAGCGCAACAATGTTTCAACGAGACGCAAGAAAACTAAAGTATATTCAGAAATACGGTTCCATTCGGCAAAAGCCTGCCCCTCTTTTCTTCCCAAGACGACACGGCTATATCCTTAAGCAACAGATATACTCAAGAAAACGGGAGCCCAACGCATGGCTGACACACGGCACACCAAAGTTCTGATCATCGGCTCTGGCCCTGCGGGCTACACAGCAGGCGTCTATGCCTCCCGTGCGATGCTCGAGCCAATTCTGGTCCAAGGCATTGAGCCGGGCGGGCAGCTCACCACAACGACCGAAGTTGAGAACTGGCCTGGCGACACAGATGTCCAAGGCCCGGACCTGATGATCCGCATGGAAGCTCACGCAAAAGCGATGGGCACAGAGATCATCGGTGATATCATCACCGATCTCGACCTGTCAGAGCGCCCCTTCAAGGCAACGGGCGACAGCGGTACGCTTTACACCTGTGACGCGGTCATCCTTGCCACGGGTGCGCGTGCCAAATGGCTCGGCTTGCCAACAGAAGAAAAGTTCAAAGGCTTTGGTGTCTCTGCCTGCGCAACTTGCGATGGTTTCTTTTATCGCGGCCAAGAGATTGTTGTTGTCGGTGGTGGCAATACCGCAGTTGAGGAAGCGTTGTTCCTCACGAATTTCGCGTCCAAAGTCACCCTCGTCCACCGCCGCGACGAACTGCGCTCAGAAAAGATCCTCGAGAACCGTCTGCTCAATAACCCAAAAATCGAGACGCTCTGGTTTCACGAGATCGACGAAGTCTATGGAACCGAGAGCCCCTTGGGTGTCGAAGGCGTAAAGGTCAAACACACGAAGACGGGCGAAATCACGGATATACCGTGTAAAGGCGTATTCATCGCGATTGGTCACGCGCCAGCGAATGAGCTGGTCAAAGATGTGCTCGAAACACACATGGGCGGGTATGTTGTCACCAAACCAGATAGCACAGAAACCTCTATTCCTGGTGTTTTCGCCGCAGGTGACCTGACAGATCACAAATATCGCCAAGCCGTCACATCCGCGGGCATGGGTTGCATGGCCGCTCTGGAGGCCGAACGCTTCTTGGCGGAACAGGATAGCTAAGGCAAAGCCCCAATAAGAAACTCTCGCCAAGATCAGTCTTGGCGAGAGCACTTGGGTAAGCTAGGCCCCTGCGCCAAATAAGGATGCACTCAGTTTTAAGGCAGCTCAGGGAACCGCGCCCCACAAAGCAAGGTCGCCTACGCGGCATCGCGCCCTAAATTTTTGGCACGTTATAACCCAATTTTAAGCTGCGCCTGAAATGACTCACCGCAAGCGCTTTTTCACAACAATGTCATCCTTACGCTTGAAAATTGCCCGCCTGCTGTAATAGCTGGCATAAATTCGTATAAATTATGGCACAAAAATGTGCTGCCTAAAAAAGAGTAGTGTCTATGATTGCATCCAACCTTACCCCCATCCCTGAGCTCTATGTTTCCTACGAGAGTGCCCAGAAACTCAAGGTGGAAGCCGCCGATTTAGTCAGCCATGATCTTACTCCGCGCCAAATCTGCGATCTTGAACTTCTTATGAATGGCGGTTTCAACCCGCTCAAAGGGTTCATGTCTGAAGCTGACTATGACGGCGTTGTCGACGATATGCGCCTCACAGACGGTTCGCTCTGGCCTATTCCGATCACACTTGATGTCGGCGAAGACTTTGCCGCCAAGCTGGACATTGGGCAGGATATTGCTCTGCGTGACCAAGAAGGCGTTATTCTTGCGACCATGACCGTAACTGACCGATGGGAGCCCAACAAAGCCCACGAGGCAGAAAAAGTATTTGGCGCTGACGATGATGCACACCCGGCGGTTAATTACCTGCACAACCAAGCAGGCAAGATATATTTGGGCGGTCCTGTAACGGGCATTCAGCAGCCTGTGCACTATGATTTCCGAGGTCGTCGTGACACACCGAACGAGCTGCGCGCCTACTTTCGCAAGCTGGGCTGGCGCAAGGTTGTTGCCTTCCAGACCCGCAACCCTCTGCACCGCGCCCACCAAGAGCTGACATTCCGTGCAGCGCGTGAGGCGCAGGCCAACCTGCTTATTCATCCGGTTGTTGGCATGACCAAGCCGGGCGACGTTGACCACTTCACTCGTGTGCGCTGCTATGAGGCCGTGCTTGACAAATATCCGGCCTCGACAACGTCGATGAGCCTGCTCAACCTTGCCATGCGGATGGCAGGCCCCCGCGAAGCCGTCTGGCACGGGCTTATCAGGGCCAACCACGGCTGCACCCACTTCATCGTTGGCCGAGACCACGCAGGCCCTGGCAAAAATTCAGCTGGTGAAGATTTTTACGGTCCTTACGACGCCCAAGAGCTTTTCCGTAAGTATCAGGATGAAATCGGCGTTGAGATGGTCGACTTCAAACATATGGTTTGGGTGCAAGAGCGCGCCCAGTACGAGCCGATGGATGAAATCAAAGACAAAGATGATGTCACGATCCTGAACATCTCAGGTACCGAGCTACGCCGCCGCCTGCAAGAAGGGCTGGAAATTCCTGAATGGTTCTCCTTCCCTGAAGTCGTCGCCGAGCTGCGCAAAACACGGCCACCACGCGCACAGCAAGGCTTCACTGTCTTTTTCACTGGCTTCTCAGGCTCGGGCAAATCAACCATCGCCAACGCGCTTATGGTGAAGCTGATGGAAATGGGGGGCCGCCCCGTGACCTTGCTTGACGGTGATATCGTGCGAAAGAACCTCAGTTCCGAGCTTGGCTTCTCGAAAGAGCACCGAGACCTCAACATCCGCCGGATTGGCTATGTCGCCAGCGAAATCACTAAGAACGGCGGAATTGCCATCTGCGCCCCGATCGCACCATATGCAACGACGCGTCGCGCCGTGCGTGAAGATGTAGAAGCCTTTGGTGCCTTTGTCGAAATTCACGTGGCAACCTCAATTGAGGAATGCGAGCGCCGTGATCGCAAAGGGCTTTATAAGCTGGCACGTGAAGGCAAAATCAAGGAATTCACAGGGATCTCTGATCCCTACGATGTGCCCGCAAATCCGGAACTCAGTGTTGAGACCGAAAACGTCGATGTCGACAATTGCGCGCACCAGGTACTACTCAAGCTTGAGAGCATGGGCCTGATCGCAGCTCAGTGAAGCGAAACCGAACACGCAAAAGCGCCCGCCCCTGAAGAAGAGGCGGGCGCTTTTTT
>P_2C_Liq_2_UnCtyDRAFT_1000007_pt1 | contig 63025 bp, 21 predicted proteins | sample Pon2CUnioCityCA_FD_10236 | JGI IMG/M metagenome (IMG submission 10236) | reverse complement strand
ATTAGGCTATGTGGCAGGCGATGCAGTAGGAACAGCTAGTGCAGACGCAGTACTATCAGAAGAAGGCGATACAGTAGGAACATCTGGTGCAGACGCATTACCACCAAAAAAAGTCCCTACTGTTTCACCCGCAATGACCAAAGATCAAATTGAAACTATAGAAAGATTGTCAAATGCATCAGCTGGCATTGAAAGAATTGCAGGTGCATTTGAGCGTATAGGTGCAGTACAGGGTCTACAAGAAAACATGGCTTCCTTTCAAGCTGATTTAAAAATAGTTGACATGAGAAATTTCAATACTCAATTAATGAAAATGGGCGACAACTTAGAAAAAATTAACGACGAGTTATCCAAAGACAACAATGGTATGCTACGTCGAGGCACAGGAGTAAATGCAGGATCTCTATTTGAAAACTCTGGCGTCGGCAGCCAGGGTATAGATTCAGATATACTAAAAGAGTTAAATAGTAACATAGCATTACTAGTACAACACGAAGCAAACGAAGAAAAATATTTGAGAAAGATATCTCAGAACACCGGCGGCGTCCCTTCAGATGTTACTAAAGTACCTACTAATGTAAGAAATAGAGGCCGCAATGGCGGAAGGTCAGGAAGATAAATGAGTTGGAAAAAGTACTTTACTCCTGTTGCAACTAGCAACAACCCAAGCGGAAGTTATTCTCCTTTTTCTACTACTGGCGGTAGTAACAGCATGCCTGGTCCTGCTAGATCAAACTATTCAAGCTACTTGCCTGATGTATATGTTGGCACACCCAATCGTATCGAGCGCTACGGTCAGTACAACACAATGGACCAAGACTCGGAAGTTAATGCTGCACTAGACATTCTAGCAGAGTTTTGTACACAGCTTAATGAACAGAACAACACACACTTCAAAATTGATTTCAAACAAAAAGCAACCAACAGTGAAGTAACAATTATATCACAGTATCTACAGCAGTGGAGTAAGATACAAAACTTTGAAACACGCATGTTTAGACTGTTTAGAAATGCATTCAAGTATGGTGATCAATTTTTTGTTCGCGATCCGGAAACACAAAAATGGTTTCATGTTGATCCGGGCAATGTAACAAAAATTATTGTAAATGAATCAGAAGGTAAACTACCTGAGCAGTATGTGATCAAAGACTTTAATGTAAACTTTAAAGATATGGTTGCAACAACACCATTTGATACAACAGGAACTGGCCCAACGGGTGCAGGATATCCCGGCGCTGGCACAACAAACATGACAGGCAAAGGTCCTATTCCTACTGGCAACCGTTGGCAAAATGAAGAAAATGAAATTTGTATTGATGCTAGTCATATGGTACATCTCAGTCTGTCAGAAGGACTAGACAAAAACTATCCTTTCGGTAATAGTCTTTTAGAAACTGTTTTCAAAGTCTACAAGCAAAAAGAATTACTTGAAGATGCGATTATTATCTATCGTGTACAACGTGCTCCTGAGCGCAGAGTGTTTTATGTTGATGTAGGAAACATGCCAAGTCACCTTGCTATGCAGTTTGTGGAACGTGTAAAGACAGAAATACATCAAAGACGTATTCCGTCACAAACAGGCGGTGGTCAAAATGTAATTGACAGCTCATACAACCCTCTGTCAATCAATGAAGATTACTTCTTCCCTCAAACAGCAGAAGGTCGTGGATCAAAAGTTGAAACACTGCCAGGCGGAACTAACTTAGGAGAGATTGATGATCTTAGATACTTCACTAATAAACTTGTACGTGGCCTACGTATCCCTAGCAGTTACTTACCAACCGGAGCGGATGATGCAAGTAGCCAATATAATGACGGGCGTGTTGGTACTGCATACATACAAGAACTTCGCTTCAATACCTATTGTGAACGTTTGCAAGGCTTAATTGCAGAAGAGTTTGATCAAGAATTTAAACGATATATGCTAGACAAGGGTGTTAACATTGATACTGCTATGTTTAGTTTAAAGTTTCAACCTCCACAAAACTTTGCAAGCTATAGACAAAGTGAAATTGACAATGCAAGAGTTCCGACATATACACAAATGGCAGCGTTGCCATTCATCTCCAATAGGTTTGCACTAAAAAGATTCCTAGGCATGACTGACGAAGAGATTGCAGAAAACGAACGTCTATGGCGTGAGGAAAATGAAGAAGATCTAGAACCAATGCTAGACGACGCAAGTGCAGAAATGCGCGGCGCTGGCATCAGTGGTGCTGGCATTGAAGGTGATCTAGACGGCATAGAAGATACAGCTGATGACGGTGAAGATCCGGTACAAGGATCTGAAGGCGATGGACCTGACACAACAACTGATCAAGATTTAGGCGGTAGTCCTGCATCAAATACAGACCAAACGATATAAATAATATTATGATACTAAGAGAACTATTTTACTTTGATAAAGAAACAATCGAACCTGTCGAGAATGATAGGTACGAGCCAGAGCATGATACTTCTCCAGTAAACTATGATGACACACGTAAAACTAGACTTACTCTGCGTCAGATAAATCGTATTAGAAAAGCAGCTGACTTACACAAAGAAGAAAAAATAAAAGATCTTCATTTTGTTAGACAGATGTACGGTGCATCTGCAAATGCAGAGGCAGGTATGTAGTGCCAAAGATAGACAAGAGTCAATATACAAAAACAGAATGGCGTAAAATTAAACAAGCAAGACGCTTGGCCAAACAAGCTGAACGTCATAAAAAAGAGTTTAATCAAACTATTATACGCAAACCGGTTGAGCCAAAAATCAACGGGTCAACTGCATTTGTTATAGGTAATGGTACTAGTAGATTTCCTATACAGCTGGATAAACTAAGAAATTTTGGAAAAATATACGGATGTAATGCACTGTATAGAGAATTTACACCAGATTTTTTAATTGCTGTAGACACTAGAATGGTAATAGAAATATCAAAACAAGGCTATCAGTTAAACAATCCAGTCTATACTAATCCTAATAGAAGTTATTTAAAAATCGAAGGACTAAATTTATTTAATCCGAGCAAAGGATGGAGTAGCGGCCCAACTGCAATGTGGTTAGCCAGTCAACATTCGTATGACACAATATACATATTAGGTTTTGATTACAAAGGTCTTGACAAAGGACGTTTAGTAAACAATATGTATGCTGACACATTAAATTACAAAAAAACCAGTGACAGAGCAACGTTTTATGGTAATTGGTTGAAACAAACTACTATTACTGTTAATGAAAATCCTAAAATTAATTACATAAGAGTAATAGATCGAGACGGATTTATCCCAAAAGAATTGGTAAATATCAATAACATAAAGCATATATATGTTGACGAATTTATGCAAATACACAATTTAACCTAGTATTTAACTATACTTTAGGTGTCAAATTGTGCCGTTTCGTACCAATTTTTCACAAATAGAGTAAATAATAATGACAGTCCATACCGTGCAAGCGGTATTTATTTTTTAACAGGAGAAAACAATGGCAGATCGTAGCAAGTTTGAAGCAATGCTTGAACTTTTAGTCAATGAAGACAAAGAAGGTGCAGAAGCATTATTCCACGAGATTGTGGTAGAAAAATCAAGAGATATTTATGAATCTCTACTAGAAGACGAAGAGGAAGTTGACGAGTCAGATGACGAAGTTGATGAAGCATCGGATGAAGAAGTAGATGAATCAGACGAAGACCTAGACGAAGCAGATGACGAAGAAGTTGATGAGTCAGATGATGATCTAGAAGAAGGCTTTGACCTAGATGAGTTTGAAGTAGAAGCTGATCCAATGATGGGCGGTGATCCTGCAGACGACATGATGGGCGACATGGAACCAGACATGGATGGCGACGACGACATGGACATGGATGATGAAGGTGACGTAGAAGATCGTGTAGAAGATCTAGAAGACGCACTAGAAGACCTTAAAGCAGAGTTTGAAAAAATGATGGCTGGTGATGAAGGCGACATGGACGACGAAGGCGACGACGAAATGGATATGGACATGGACATGGACGACGAAGGCGACGACGACGAAGAAAAAGAAGCATTTACATATGAATCAGCAGACGAAGAAGTTGACGAAGCGTCAGACGAAGAAGTTGATGAGTCAGACGAAGAAGTAGACGAGTCAGACGAAGAAGTTGACGAAGCTGAAAAATCACCATCAGAGCAAATGCGCGAGTATGTAGAAAAAGTTGCACCAGCAAAGCATGGCGACAACGGTACTAACACAAAATCAGCTGTAGCTGGCAAAAACGATATGGGCGGCACAACTGCAAATATCCTACGCACAGATACAGAAGAAAGCGGTGAAGCAGGAGCAGGAACAACTATCAAAGGTAATCCAGTTCAAAAGCAAGCACCAGCAGCAATGAACACTAAGAACATTAACGTTCCTGGTGGTAAAGCTGGCAAAACATCTTTCAAGAAGAAAGAGCCAGGTCACGGCGCTGAAACAAAAGGTAAGCCGGAAACTGCTGACAAAGCAGCAGGTTCAACACTTAATAAGTTGAGCAAGCGAGCAAAGTAAGCAAGACAAGGACGATTGAATGAGAAACCTACGAGAGCACTTGACATTCGACCAAGCTAAGATGGTTGTTGAGTCTGCTGAAAATGGCAAGGACCTTTTTATGAAGGGAATTGTCATTCAAGGCGGGATACGTAATGCTAATCAGCGTGTGTATCCTGTAGAAGAAATAGGCAGGGCTGTCAAAACTCTTAACGATCAGATTCAAGGCGGATACACGCCTCTCGGAGAAGTTGATCATCCAGAAGGCCTTAACATTAACCTTGACCGCGTAAGCCACATGATTACAGATATGTGGATGGACGGACCAAACGGTTACGGTAAACTAAAAGTACTGCCTACTCCAATGGGACAGTTAGTTAAAACAATGCTAGAAAGTGGCGTTAAACTAGGTGTATCATCGCGTGGTAGCGGTAATGTTAGTGAAGACGGAAGCGGCAATGTTTCCGATTTTGAAATTATCACTGTGGATGCGGTAGCACAACCTTCCGCTCCCGGTGCATATCCAACACCAATATACGAGCATCTAATGAATGCACGTGGAGGGTATAAGGCATACGAATTAGCACAGGCAACCAAAGAAGACACAAAGGCACAAAAGTATTTAAAGGAATCTCTGATTAACATAATCAGTAGACTCCAATGATAAGGAAAAAACCATGTTAGAAGCACTGACAAAACTTTTCGAGAATGATGCAATTAGCGAAGAACTCAGAGCTGAAGTTGAAGAAGCTTGGAATGCAAAAGTAACAGAAAACCGTCAAGCGGCTACTGCGGAATTGCGTGAAGAGTTCGCACAGAAGTACGAACATGACAAGCAGACAATGGTTGAAGCAATAGATCAAATGTTGTCAGAAGGTTTAGCAAGTGAAATTGCTGAATTTGCTGAAGACAGAAAACAACTAAGTGAAGCAAAAGCAAAATATGCAATTGCTATGCGTGAAAATGCAGATCTTTTAAAAGGATTTGTAGTTGACCAACTTAAAACAGAGATTGCAGAGCTACGTGCAGATAAACGTGCAATGCAAGAAAATCATGCTAAGTTGGAAGAATTTATTGTTGAATCATTAGCTTCAGAAATTGCAGAATTTTACGAAGATAAAAAAGATTTAGCAGAAACTAAAGTGCGTCTTGTGCGCGAAGCCAAGACACATATTGCTAAAGTCAAGAAAGATTTCGTTCAAGATAGTGCAGCATTAGTATCCGAAACAGTTGCTAAAACTCTTAACAAAGAGATTAGTTCACTTAAAGAAGATATTGACACAGCACGCAGAAATGACTTTGGACGTAAAATCTTTGAAGCATTCGCAAATGAGTATGGTTCTTCATATTTAAATGAAAAATCAGAAACTTCAAAACTACTTAAAGTAATTGATGTTAAAAACAAGCAACTTAGCGAAGCTAAGGCGTTTGCATCAAAAGCTAAAAGTTTAGCTGAATCAGCAAGCAAAGAGAAATCACGCTTAGTTGAAGCAGCTAAAAGAGAAAAAATTATGAACGACTTAATTGCTCCTTTAAGCAAGGATCAACGTTCAATAATGACAGACTTACTGGAAACAGTTCAAACGCCTCGCTTAACAGCATCGTTTGAAAAATACCTACCATCAGTTATTGATAGTAATACTCCAGCAAAGAAAACCAAGGCACCACTTACAGAAGGCAAATCAATCACAGGCAACCGTGAACAATCACACATCACTAGTTCTAAAGCAGACGATCACAATGTCGTAGACATTAAACGTCTAGCTGGATTATAATAAGGAGATATACCAATGTCAGAACTACTAGAAAGTCGCTGGCAGGACACAAAAACAGCACTTCTTGAAGGCCTAAACGGCAACAAGAAGGGCGTTATGGCAGCTACGCTCGAAAATACTCGCAAGTATCTTTCAGAGAGCGCAACTGCTGGTGCGACATCTGCCGGTAACATCGCAACACTTAATCGTGTTATCCTACCAGTTATCAGACGTGTAATGCCAACAGTTATTGCAAATGAGTTAGTTGGCGTTCAGCCAATGACTGGTCCTGTAGCACAAATTCACACACTACGTGTGCGTTATTCAAATACAGATAACGGAGCAACAGCAGGGGATGAAGCATTCAGCCCATTCAAGATTGCTGAAGCGTATTCTGGTAACCCAGGTTCAGACGCAGCCCCTAGCCCAACAGCTAGTATGGAAGGCGTTGCTGGAAACCAGATGTCGATTCAAATCTTAAAGCAGACAGTAGAAGCCAAATCACGCAAACTAAGCGCACGTTGGACTTTTGAAGCTGCTCAAGATTCACAAGCAATGCATGGCATCGACGTTGAAGCAGAAATCATGGCAGCTCTTGCACAAGAGATTACTGCTGAGATCGATCAAGAAGTACTAGGAAGCCTAGATAGTCTTGCTGGTAACGCAATTGAAACATATGACCAAAATGCAGTTTCGGGTACTGCTACTTTTGTTGGTGACGAGCACGCAGCACTTGCTGTTCAAATCAACAGAGTATCAAACCTAATTGCACAGCGTACACGTCGTGGCGCTGGTAACTGGTGTGTTGTTTCGCCGTTTACACTAACACTTCTACAATCTGCAACAACTTCAGCGTTCGCAAGAACAACTGAAGGCACATTTGAAGCACCAACTAACACTAAAATGGTTGGTACTCTAAACAGTGCAATGCGTGTATATGTAAACACATATGCAACTGATAATGCAGATGTACTAATCGGATACAAAGGAACAAGCGAATCAGACGCAGCAGCGTTCTATTGCCCTTATATCCCACTAATGAGTTCAGGTGTTGTCCTAGACCCAGCAACATTCGAGCCAACAGTTTCGTTCATGACACGTTATGGATATGTTGAGCTAACGAATACTGCTTCGTCACTAGGTAACGCAGCTGATTACCTAGGTAAAGTTGGCGTTACATCAAGTAACGTAAGCTTTAGCTAAGTTATAACAACTTAATAAAAGATAGGCGCTTCGGCGCCTATTTTTTTGACTTTTTATAAATACTTCATGCAAGATGAATATGTATCTGCATTTTATGATGTAGTACAAGAAACTAGACAACATACTGGTATTGAGTTACCAGAATCAATTGAACACTATGTGGTTATCCTTTTAGCAAGCCATGTAAACAAAATAGACTTTCTCCCAAATCATTCCTTTGCACATTCTTTCCTACAAATGAAACGTACTAGCGATGCTAAAACACTAGGCGATACCTGTTTGTTTGTTACAGGAATATTCCCCGATTACGGTATTAACATCGATTATTATTCTAATATAGGTAAAACAAGCTACAATGCAGTGTCCCATAATTTAAACACTGAATTATTTTCTACATTAAGCCAGCATTTTGATTATGTACGTGAATTTATAAATTATATTCCGAACAAACGAGATAAATACTTTGTCTAATGAGCGCCTCGAGAGAGGACTTATGCTGCTACCCACAGCGTAGACCTAGAACGTCAAGGAGAAACAAAATGGGACGTCCACTAAATAAAAGATTTTTCGGCACACCAACTGCTGAAGGTAATGAAATTAAAGTACAATTCCACAACGGAACAGGATCAGTCAATGGCTGGATTGTAAAACAACTGGGATCGAAAAAATTCCGTTGTACAGACGGCACAGCAATCAAAGATTGTTTCCTAGTAGATGTGTCAGCAGCAGATACTGACACACCGGCAGCATTGTCAGCAGGTGAAATGACTATGACTGTTAAAGATGATGCAGGTGCATTAAAACAGGTTGTGAAAATTACAGCTCGTAAAGTAACAGTTGACACAGGTGAATCACTACCATGGAACTTCAGTGATGCTGACGACGACGGTGCAGTTGAAATGGAAGAAGCAGGTGTTGATGCTACACTTGACAACGATGATTTAGCACCGGATGCAGACGACTTTGAGTCAGACGATCCAGTAGACTAAAAATAAAAAATATAGTAGGGGATTAGTTTCCCCTACTTACTTTATAGAGGCAAAACATGAGTAAGTTTTTTGATATACCCGATGGGGACTTTACAATTAAGACAGCTGGCGGCAGTCTAACATTAGGTGCTGACGGCACAGCTACTCTTGATGGTAACTTACAAGTCGAAGGCGAAAACTTTAGTTTACAAACAACTGATCTAGAAGTTGAAGACAATTTAATTATAATCAACAAAGGCGAAGTAGGCACAGGAATATCACGTTCGTCGGGTACAGCTGGCCTTGAAATTGACAGAGGTACATTACCTAATGCAAGAATACTATTTGACGAATCAATACCTTGGACCGATCCCGGTGATGATGAAAATCCTATTGAAGCATTAACAACTGAATACGGTGGATTTACATTTACTAATACTGACGGAGAGTTAGTCGGCATTAAAGTAAATGCAATTGCAACCGCAGGCGAGACTCTAAATCTAATCGGTGCAGGCACTGGCAGAATTAGTGTTGCAGGTACTACAGACTATGAACTAAATCTTTTAGACGATGATGATATTCCTAACAAGAAATACGTTGACGATGCTGTACTAGGTACAGTTGGCCTAAGTAAAATTTTTAGCGGCACTAGTACAGAAACTTCAGTTGAATCTCTAGACCAAGAAACTAGCGGTACTGCTAGTCGTGTAGAAGTAAGAATAGACGGAACACTAACAACAACGTTCCTAGAAGATACAGTAGAAATACAACGTGTAGAGTTTGAAGGTAATCAAATTAAAGCAGCTAACAGCGGCGAAGATTTAGTGTTAACACATGCTGCAACGACAACGGTAAGAGTAAATCATGTGTTATCGATTACAGCTAATCCAAATCCTCTTAGTACTCCGGACAACCCTACAAACGGTGTAAAGGTATTTGCAGGACCGCAACAAATTGGTGGTACAGGTATTTTCTTTGCAAACCAAGACGGTGTTACTGATGAACTTGTTAGTAGAAGTAAATCTATTCTATACGGAATTATATTTTAAAGGTAAAAAAAATGGCAATACAAAGTGTATTAATACTACAAACAGATACAGTACTATTAGAAGTACCAGCAGAAGCAAGATATGCCGTTACAGTTATAATGGTATGTAATACTGCTACACCAGATCCTGAAGACGAAACAGCAGATGCAACAGTTTTTGATATGCATTTTGTAAAACAGGGCAGTGCAATCGGTGCAATAAATAAAGTGCTAGGCAATATGCCAATGGCAGCAGGTGAAACGTTTACGTTTGATACTGAAAAAATCATTATCGAAGAGGGTGACAGAATTATTTTAAACTGTGACTCCCCAACTAATCTTTCTGCAACTGTAAGTTTCTTGGAGCTATAATGAGATACGTAAAACGTCAGACATCAAATGAAAAAAATGCAAACGGCAAAGGTATAATCTATACTGGACGCGGTGAAGTCGTAATGGACACACAGAATAGTATGTTAATTCCAAAAGGAAATACTGAAAGTCGTCCACAATTTCCTGAAAATGGACACATGAGATACAACACTGACGTTGAAGAATTTGAATTTTATCAAGACAGTCAATGGAGAAAGGTTCGTTATAAAGAACCAAGAGCAATTGTACAGCAAACCCTAAATGGCGCTAGTGGTACAGAAACAATTTTCGGACCACTAGACAATCAAGATAACGATTATGCTGCACCTGATAGTGCTCAAGCAATGATTGTATTAATTGAAAACGTTTTTCAAATATCAACAACTAATTATAACCTAGTACAAAATCCGTCATCACACCAAACAGGTGCAGAAGTTGCTGCAACTGCAATAGTAGGCGGCACTGATTATATTATTACATCACTTGATGACGGTGAAGGTGGTGCAACTACTGACTTTACTCTAGTAGGTGCAGATGTTAACACTGTTGGTACTGTGTTTACTGCAACAGAATCAGCAGTAGGATCGGGCACTGCACGAGAAACAGGTTATTATCTAGAATTTACTTCGCATGTACCTCTAGGAAAACCTATTACTGTACTGCACAACTTTAACAAATAACTTAACTTTTTTTAAAATACGATAAATAATATTAATGAAGGGCAGCTATGAGGGCTTATCTTCAGGACATACTGTGGTCAACCGGCAAAGAGCCTTCGGGATGAGAATTTGGTTGGAGGGACGTGTGATCCCCGGGGGAAGAAGTTATGGCTGTAGGGCGTATATCTGGTCAAGTCTTGAAGGCTGCTCTGTATAGAGACGGATTTGATATTAAACTAGGCAACACTGTTGACGATGTTGCATTAACATACTTTGATGTTAATAATAATAGACTAGGTCTTAATAACGAAACTCCAGCGTACACTTTAGACGTAACGGGAAATGCACATGTAAGTAACAGCATTGAAACATTAGAAATTGATGTAGGCGACTTACTACTGAATACAAATACAATTAGAAGCACAGCAGGTAATATTAATATATTAGCTGGATCTACTGCTGACTTTATTACGCTTGACGGTAATGTAAACATAACAAATAGTCTTGTTGTTGAAAACGATATTACTGCAACCAACGGCACAATAATTACTAATACTGCTGAAATAGCTGGCATGAATATGTTTGAAGACTCGTCAGGAGATCAGTTCTTAACAACAGATGCAGCACCCCTTATAATACAGCCATTTGAAGGTGAAGAAATTGTTTTAGACGCCTCTGAAATTGTTATACCCAACAGCAGAACATTTAAAGTTGTAGATCTAGATGGTAAAACTGTTTTTGAAATTGACGGAGCAAACGATGGCTTGGTTACTTCAGAGCAAATGCAGATTGATGATGTCTTTATACACGATAATATTATAGAAGTAAATGTACAAGATCAAGATTTTATTCTAAAAGCTGGTGATCCTTCATCAGCAGCAGCTGAAGATCCTCAAATTATCATGCAAAGTGAAGTGACTATTCTGCGTGATCTAAAAGTAGACGGTGCTGATGCTAAGGTAATTATTGATCGAGAGCTAGAACTTAATGCTGATACCGAAGCTTCTATTGAAGCATACACAGGAAACTTAAATCTACGTGTAAACAACCTAGGCGATTCGACAGTAAACACAATCAACTTACACGGCAGTGTAAACACATTTGGTTATTTTTATATTGATCATGATCTAACAGTTGCTAATACAGTTGAGTCACACGAAGTTATTACAAACAATCTCAATACAGTAGATCCAAGCAAAACAATATTTGTTTATGATAACTTAAATGTTGTTGATTCTGTAGATGCAGATAGACTAATTATCAACGATATTAGAATTGATGAAAATAGAATTAGAAATGAAGAATCAGGCAGTGATCTACTCATTGATGCTTTTGAAAATGACGTAGTTGTACGTCCTAATATGCGTGTAGAAGACTCAATTACTGTGCCTACACTGAATAGTACTTTGAGAATTAATGGTGTTGATGCACAAATAGACAACGTCAATATTGACGGTAATGATATTACATCCACTGTTAATGATCTTAATTTTACTGCAAGTTCTGGAATAATAAATTTTTATAGTGATCTAGAAGTACTAGGAAACATTCATGCAACAGGATCAATTACTGCTGATGGTGATCTTGTTTTAGGTGATGCTAATACAGACAACATTACATTTAATGCAGACGTTAACACAAATATTGTTCCTGATATCAATTCAAATGGAACATTAGATCCTGGATCACCTGCTCCGCTACCAGGACTGGGATATGCATCAGATGGTACTACTATCGGCGATCCGGGAAAATACTGGAAAGACATATACACTAGACAGTTTACACTAAACGGATACACTGTAAATCAGATTAATAATGATTCTCTAACATTTTTAGATAATCCATCGGCGGAAGTTCCAACTGCTGGCGCTGATGCAAGACTGATCACTGAAGGCAGTATGGTTAGATTCTTCTTTGAGAATCTTGCTTTTAACACAGGTGATAACATCGAACTGGGTAATCCCAACGACAGTACATTTGATGACGGAGCATTTGTAAGGAGCGCAACTATTAGCCAAGAAAATTTTGAAACAAACAACGATCTTCGTATTGAAGATAAACTAGACAAGATTGCTTCAGATATCGATCTTGCAGAAGCAGTAGACATGCTAAACGAAGCAATGAACAATATTAGAAACAACACATTTATACGAAGTGTTGATTACGCTGCTGTTCCATCTGCACTAGGCAGTGGACAGGTAGTGACATTAAATTTAGACGTCGACGGTACATGGAACCGTGTAGAAGTAGACTGGGATGTAGGTAGAAGGTTTGCAGAACTAGAATCACAAATCCCAGGATATAATAGACCATCTGATGCACATGATTATGTGCGTACAGGTGCTAATCCTTCTTCAGTTTCATTTACATACGACGCACCATTAGGGGGTTTGTTCTCAGTGAAGGTAGTAGTTCGCAATACAGACGCCCAAAGTCCGGGTAGTGCAGGCACTGATGCCGAGGAAGTAAAAACTGATTTTATTACAGTGTATACTCCCGACCCCGTAGCAGACTATGAGTTATTTAATACTCTACCAGTAGGCACAGGAACTGCACTATCCGGCAATAGTTTATTTGTAATCGAAGGATCGTCTATATATTTAGAAAACTTTACTACAAACACAGCAGGATTATTTCCAAATGAAGCAACTTACGAAATTGATTGGGGAGATGGAACAACTAATGATCTAGTTGGTACACTTGACGTCGATGGTGTAACTATACTTGTTAACGGAGATCCGCTAGCAGGCGGCGGCGGAAAAGAAGTAATAGACGGTGCAGGAAATCCAGTAGGAGCCGACGCACCTCGATTGGCACATTCTTATCCAGACGGATCTCAAACTGGTACGGGTAATACATCTGTTACGCTTACACTTACTGCACATAGTACTGCTGACCCTAACGTTATTTCAGCAGGAGTAAGTATTACAAAAAGTTTAAAAGTATACGAAAATGATCCTTTAGATCCGGATAGAATAGATACTAAATCAATATCATTTGCTGGCACAGGAACAAACGGATCAACAGGAACATCGCCTCGTCTTTGCGCAGGCGCAACTGTTCTTACACCCAATCAAGTAACAATAGCAGGACAGAATGTAAACAGAACTACAAAAACATCAGGAGATATTGAATCAACAATTATTTCTAGCTTTACATATGCAGACGCAGGACAAGAAAGTGATTATGCATTGCTTACTCCACAAGTTAGTGCAGTATTTAATGGAGTATTAGACGGTTCAAAAAATGTACAATCAATTCTAAACACCACAGTGGGCAGACAAGACACTATACAAATTACAAGTGAATCGGATTATAATCTATTAAGAGCCAACGGAACAAGCACATCGTTTGATCAAAGTATCTTTTATCCTACTGCATTTCATGGATATAAAGCTAAATTGGTCAAAGCATCAGCAGACACTAGCATAGGTCTAAACAGTTTTAAAATACAACATCAGGCTAATGCAGGAACTTTTGAAACTAATGAAATTGAATTTGTTAAAGATGATTTAACCGATGTTCCTGAATTACACGGTGGCACAGTTGTTGCAGGAACAAATGGTACATTTAGATATATATCTGGAATTCCGTACTATAGTACAGGTAACCCTACTGTTATACTTACAGACATTGAAGTTTCTAAACTTACAGGACAAACATATAGAAATACAAGTAGTGTATTAAGAGTTTATTCTGCGGCTAACTTCGAAGGCACTAGTCAATCAGTAGTTCCTACACAAACTTATTCATACGTTGATATTAATGACTCAGCTAATCCTTTAATAAATGCTTCTAATATTCCTAATGCAAATGTTGGATTTAATCCTATAGCACAACAGCCTCTAGCTGATATTGAAGTTAATCTAACTACAGCAAACTATAGAACTGTTGATACAATAAAATATGACATTTATAACGTAAATGGACTTTCTATTGCTGCAACAAGATCTGAAACACATATTAATTTTCATAAATCAGCACAGTACGGAATTAGCGAAGTTGCAATTGATGTTTCTAACAGTTTAGGCAATGGAGTATATACCGACGACGGTGTAAGAATATTTAACTTTGCATCGCAAGGTGCACAAGATAATCCTCCCTTTGCAAGCACTGGAACAAACTATTATACTGATAATCGTTACACCGAGTCTTCGGATCCAGGTGTAGAAGGTACACAAGAGTCGACACTGCGCATAGGTAAAATTATGCACAATGTTGTAGACTATAGCACCGGATTCTTACCAGTAGGACCAAACAGATCAAACGATACAGGACAGCAATGGTTTACATTTGCATTTAGAAGACAAGTTGTGGCTAATTTTTCAATTAATATAGCTACAGATAGCGGAGCACCTACTAAGGGAATTGCAGGCATCTGGATTGCAGCACCTGGCACAGCTATTGATGCAGCAAGTAGTTTAAATGGGTGGCTTGATTGTAGTATACAATATAACGGCTCAGGCATACCAGGAGCTATTGACACGTCTGGTGGTAACGGCACTAATGGAGTAGCTATCACAGGTGCTGATGCTATACCGCTTAATCAAACTATTTCAGGTAGCTTTGATATGACACTGGGCGCAGAAAATTTAAGTAACGCAACAAACAATGTATGTATGGTAAGAATTAAACTAGAAGCAGGGCAAATTATTTCTAGTTTAAGTATAGGGGAAGCATAAATGGCAATTCAAGACGCACAGAAGTTAGACTTTTTATGGAAAAAGATAGGTTACGGTTTTTCTAAAACTGATGTTAATTCGATCAAGGCAGCGGTTAACGAATCTATTCCAAGTCCGCTTTTAATTAGAGGTGATACAATCTGGGTAGATTCGGATCTAATACCCAATGTTAAACCTGCCACAGCTAACGCACTTTTAGAAGTATATGACGATGATAATACTAGTAACGGAACCCCCGCAGTGCAGTGTTTAGAAGATATTACAGCTAGTCCAAATAGAACTTGGATTACCAGTGTAGTAAATTGGATACCTCCTGAATTTGGTTCAACCTATCAAATTAAAGTATATGCAGATGCACCAAGTGCGTCAGCGCCACAGTCAACAGGCACACAGTTATTTGCATCTGGTTCGGGTAATAATGACGAATGGTTCTTTGATTATCAATCAGGTATTTTAAATTTTATCGGTAGTAACTTGCCTTCACAATTGAATGGATCGAACGTAATATATATTACCGGAGCAGTGTACATAGGCGACTTTGGCGTTAAAGGTCAAAGAGCCCAGTTTGGTAATATTGTCTTAGAAGAAAACAATATATTTGTTACCGAAGCAGATCCAGACGGTTCAATGAACCTAATAGCCAATGGAACCGGCAGTGTAAACATACAACAAAGTAATTTAAATCTCGAAGAAGATTTAAACGTAACAGGCATTGGCAATTTTGACAATGTCTTAGACTCTACCAGCATAACCAGTGGATCGGTTGTGGTAGACGGAGGGGTTGGCATCGCAAAAACACTTTACCTCGGCGGCGATGCCAACCTACTCTCAAATTTAAATGTAACACAGAATGTAGATATTTTAGGAAACATAGATTTTTCTGGAACAATAACCATTGACGACAGATTATTCTCGTTAAACGATCTAGCAGATGGTAAGAATGATCCAACAGAAACAGGACAGAAAAATATTGCACTAGGCTTTAACAGTCTTGGCAATGTTACAAGTGATGCAAATTTTAATGCAGTGTTTGGTAATGATGCAGCACAAACACTAACTGACGGTGAAAATAATATTATTGTTGGCAATAATGCAGAGCCGTCAACTCCTATTGTAAACAATGAAGTTACAATTGGTAATGAAGCAATAGACAAAGTAAGAATACCTGGAGTTGATTTTGAAATCAATCAAGGTGAAGTAATTATCGGCGACACAAACGGAAATAAAAAGGGCAATCTAACTGTTAATGGCAGTGCTACCTTTACAGAATCTGTTTATGCTGATAGCATTGATGGAAATATAGACGGAGGTACATTTTAGTAAAAAACCTGTTTTAATACACAATATTGCCTCATAGACATATATACACTATAAGAAGAAATGTGATTAAAATAGCATATTTCTTTATAGATTTAAAAGACTTTGATAAATAGAATGTGTATATAAACTACTACTATAATTATACACGTCTGCATAGGGGAACTAAATATGTCAACAATTAGACTTAAGAGAAGTGCTGAGCCGAAAAAAGTACCTTCCTTAGAACAGTTAGAATTAGGTGAAATTGCCGTAAACACATATGACGGCAAAATGTTCTTAAAAAGAGAACAAGATGGTGAATTACAAATTAGAGAATTTGGCGCAAGAGATGCTGCTGATAACGTTTTCTATGTTACAATGAATGGTTCAAATGAAAACGACGGTAAAACAATCGGCGATGCGTTTGCTACTATTGATTACGCTCTAAAAAATATCCCAGAAGGATCAACACTATATGTAAAAGCAGGACAGCACACAGTTGACAATCCTGTAAAACTTCCTGCGTTTGTTGCTATTGTTGGCGACTCACTTAGAACTTCCTTTGTACAACCTAAAAATCCAGACAAGGATATTTTCTGGGTTAACAACGGTTGTTTCCTCAAAGACATGCGTTTTAACAACTACATTGCTCCAAGTGCTGCGGTATCGTTCCCCCCGGATGGAAGTGCTGGATCAATTATGTGTTCTCCATATGTACAAAACTGTACATCATACACTACAACAGGTACAGGTATGCGTGTTGATGGATCAGTTGTTACTGGTCTACGTTCAATGGTTGTTGACGCTTATACACAGTATAACCAGGGTGGCATCGGTGTGCATCACCTCAACAGAGGTAACACACAGCTTGTTTCGATCTTTACTATCTCCTGTGACATATCGATTCTTTGTGAAAGCGGCGGCTTTTGCTCACTAACTAACTCAAACACATCGTTTGGTAACTATGGTCTTATCTCCGATGGCTATAGTGAAGCATTGTTTAGCGCTTCGGCTGGTGCAATCCAATCAAGAAACTCAATGATCTTTAATGATCTTGTAAACATTCCATATATTCAGAACGCTGCTGTGTTCTCAGATACTGACGCGGTTTACACAATTAAAGATGCAACTCCTATTAAAGTTGGACAAGGTATTGTAACTGGTCCAACATTTACAAATCAAGACGACGCAAGAACAACTGCTAGATCCTTAATTCTAGCTGAAAAAGAAAGAATTCAAAAAGCAACAGTTGACTTTGTTAAAAACACATATCAAACTGGAGCAGGTTTTGATGAAGACAAGTGTGCCAGAGACAGTGTATTAATTCTCGAAGGCGCAGGTTATGACCGTGAACTAGTTACAAACTATAACGCTGTAACAAACGGTCTAGCATATCAAAGAGCAAATTCAAAGTTTGTTATTTCAAATCAACTTGATGCAACACTAGGTGCTATTGGTTATCTTCGTGATGCAACAGACAGTGCTTTTGCTGGTGAAGGTCTTAATGACGCATACTTTAATACAGTTATAGATCTTATCGGCGAAGGCAGTTTAGATCCAACCTACACAACTCCTACACTATCATTTGCTAATCCAGACAATCCTTTTGCTAGAGCAGAAAACGTAAAAGATGCATTACAAGCCGGTAAAGAATGGTTTGCATATGATCTAGAAGCATGGATTGCAGCACAAACAGGCGGCATATGGGATACATTTGATGATACATACGATAGAGCTAAGTGTCGTAGAGATGTAGAATTCTTAATTGATGCTGTTACATATGACCTAATGTATGGCGGTGATAGTGCAATTAAAACAGCAATTGAATCATACTTTGTAGGTGCAGCACTGGATCAACTACCAGAAGGTCAAGTAGCTGGCACAGCCGCAGCATATAATCAATTAGCTACATATCTAGAAACATACATTAGTAGTGGTAGTCTTCCAAATAATGATGTTAACAATCCTGCTTCAGCACCGCCATCGATCACAGGCGGTTTTGACGCAGATACTACTACAATTTCTGCTTCTGTTAAAGCAAGCATTGATCTAGTTGCTACTACAATTACAGCAGGAACTTTAGATGGATTAACAGCAACAGTATACCCTGATCTAAGTGCACTAGTTAATGCTATTGACATTGATGCAAACGACGAAAACGATGCAGTATACAACGAAACTACAGGTGTACTAACTATCAAGTCAACNNGCCATGGACTAGNAACNGGTCAAGCAGTTAGACTTGCAGAAGGCTCGCTAGAATTTACTTGTGCATACGATCCAACGGTTCCGGTATCATATCCAAATGCTTCGAGCCCAGCACTTAGCACTCCACTAACTGTTACAGTGTCAGACGTTAATACGTTTAGTGTAAACATAGGTCCAGCAACAGGCGATGCTGCTGGAAGTGCACACACATTTGTACCAGGCAATTCTACACTAGTAGGTGCATTTACTGTTGCAGATAAAGATCAAATTGATGTAAACATTGGTAACATCTTAGACGGTGATACAAGCCTCACAGGCACATTTAACAAAGCAGACGGTACTACACTTATTGACGATGTTACCTTTGCTATTGGTCTATTCAAATTTATTAATACACAGTTTAACTTTACATTCGACCAAACAAAATGTGCAAGAGATATTGGATTCATCCTTGATGCAGTTGCACACGATGTAGCACTAGGATCAACATACAGATCCTACACACAAGGACTTTCATACTCAAGAGCAAATGCTGACTATCTAATCACAAATCAGCAAGAGCAAACTGCACAAGCAATTGAATATATTAGAGATGAAGTTCTTGTAGCCCTCGAAGCAGACACAGACGTTACAACTGCAACAAGAAATGAATATCTTGCAAACTTCACAATTATTCTAGATCTTCTAAGAAACAAAGACACAAGTGTTTACAAAGAAGGTACTGATTCGGTTAATAACTATCCACTAAGTGTTACGTGGACAGCACCAACTGCTTCAGTAGATACTACATTTGTAAACGCGGGTACACAGTTATTTGACAACAGAGCATATATCCAAATGGCTGTTTTACAGTTCATTAAAGATTATTATAATGATGTATATGCTGGTTCAATGAACAAAGCATCTTGCATTCGCGACACAGGATTTATTGTTGACGCACTAAGATATGACCTAACATATGGTGTTACAAATACCGGAAACGCTGCTACATACGATGCTGCACTAGCATATTATGTAGGTGCAACACTACAACTAGGCGATGATGAGAAAACAGCAACGCTAGATGCATTTGCATTCCTAGGTGATGTAGCAAAATACGTAATACAAGCTGGTGCTGATTCTACAGTATCAGATTCGTTTGCAGCTACTACAGGATCTATCGATCTAACAAGCTTTACTATTGACACAGACGTAGTTAACTTAGTTGACGCAACTTATGCAGCAACCGTAACCGGTTCAAAAGTAGGCGCAGGTGATGCAGCAGCAACTACTGCTGCTGCAAGAGCAGACACACTAGCAAACATAGTTGTTGATTATATTAACGACGGTGATACACTTCCTGTATCTCGTACAGAGCCAAATGTAGCTGCACTAACTACAGGTGCTGAACAGTCTCAAACAGATGCATTTGATATTATTCAAGATTCAACACGTCGTACACAACTGTTGCAAGATGTAATTGTATTTGTAGAGAAAAACTTCAGACTGCTAGACTTTAACCAGTCCAAGTGCTACAGAGATACTGGTATTATTATTGAAGCAGCAGTTGACGATATGGTACTAGGAACAAACTACAAGAGTATTGTTGCTGGTAGACTATACAGTCAAAACAGTGCAGCACTAGTAATTTCCGATCAGAAAGTTGAAACAATTGCAGCCGTTGAGTTTGTAAAAGATGAAATTGATGCAATCGGTGTAACAACTACCGAAGAAGCTACTGTACTTGCAAATATTGATATTGTAATTGATCATATTACAAATGGTAAAAAAGTTACAGAGAAATTTACTCCATATGCAGCGGATTACGACCCAAGTGTTAACAATGATCTAAAACTATATATCGGTGATCATAACTTTACTACAGATGATAGTATTGTAATTGAAGAAAATAGTTTGACCTTTACTTGCCCAAGCGGTGGCGGCTCACAAACTATTGTACACCCAAGATCAAACACAGGCGACAGTGCAGGAGGAGCTCTAACAGGAAATCCAGATCCAGCATTTAGAACCGCACTACCAATTACAAGCGCAGATCAAGAAGCAGGATGGATTGTTGTAGACCTAGGAGTAGTACCTGCAGGCGCACAAGTTACACATACATTTGTAAGTGCAACACCGGGTGCAGTATCCGATGCTAATGGTTATGTACTATTTGATAATCCAAATCTAGTACTTCCTGAAGTTGTAAATGCAAAAGAAAGCATTATCAAAAACAGAGCATACCTTGTTGAAGAAGCAGTTGCATTTATCAACAAAAACTATCCGCTACTGGGCTACAACAGAGAAACATGTGAAAGAGACGTTGGTCTAGTAATTGATGCTCTAACATATGACTTTATGTTTAACTCAAACTTCCGCTCAATCACAGCAGGTCGTTCATATCTACGCGGTGCACTCAAAGGTGTTAATGCAGACAGACCACTGCTTGTTACTGAATCAGGAATCAAAGGTCAACTTATCACAAGTGACGAAACTACAACTACACTTAATGTTGGATCAAGTGCAGAAACAGTAACAGTAGACGAGACAACTAGTTATGGCAGCTATGGCGGTACTGTTTCTGTTAGTAAATCAGTAGTAGTAAGCGATACAGTTGTTCCAGCAGAACAAAAAGCAGCAACAGTATCAGCATTCTTGCACTTAAAAGACATGATGAAACAAATGGTGTCACAGCCAGATGCAGTACAACGCATTGAAGATAACATGGCAATTATTGTTAATATCATTCAAGACGGTGCTATTGCAGTTCCAGATACACCTCTACTAACTACACCAGCTAATGCTGACGCAACTAAGATTGTAGGCACAGCTGGCGAAGCAACTATTGCACAAACAATTAATAACATTACCAAAAACCGCAACTTCTTAATTGCAGATACAAAAGCATTTATTGAACTAGAATTCCCAACTGTTTCAGACACATATGACGATGACGGAAAATGTACAAGAGACTTAGGCTTCTTGCTAGATGCAATTACCTATGACTTAACATACGGCGGCAACCTAGAAACTTCAGTTGCAGCACAAGCTTACTTCTCAGATGTTGTAGCAGCAGCAGACGGTTCAGTTGACAAGTTAGGAAACATAAGTGTAGAAGTAGAAGTCGACGATACACGATTTGAATCGGAAGGTGTTATTGGTGTAGATCTCAATAAAACAGATCCAAATGCTACAGTTAGAATTACTACAAAAACACCGCATGGTTTAAGAGACGGTTACACAGTAACACTATTTGACATCAACGGACCAATTAGACTTAATGCAGCAGATTTCTTTGTAAAAGTTATCGATAGTATTACTTTTGATATCTACGAAGAGTCAACACTAACAACACCAATTGATACTACTTTAGGTTATACAGACTATGTAAACAGAGGTAAAGTTCGTGTTAACAATGCAGAAGTTATTGCAACAGTTGAATCATACAAGCACCTAGCTACAATTATTAGAACTGTTGCAGAAGGAACTGCAATAACAGCAACAACCGGTAACGCAGAAACACAAGTAACTGACGCTACAGCAACTAGTTCTGATGCTAATGTAAGATCAGGATCACTAATACAAGATGTTGTTACTACTATTGAAAATGACAGTTCGAACCCAGCAGAAGAACTACCAGTACTAGAGTGGGTAGACGGATACAGCACGCAAGTATATCCTGTAGGATTTGCAAATGCAAGCTTATACGGCGACTATCAAGTACTACAAGGCGAAAAAGAAGATCTACAGGCAGCAGTTACAACATATATCGAAGCAAACTTTGCATATGACAAAGCTACATGCCGCAGAGACTTAGGATTCTTTATTGAAGCAGCTCTGTATGACGGCTTGTACAGAGGCAATAGTCAGTCAGTTGAAGCAGCAAAACAGTATCGTGTTAGCGGAAAACTACAAATCCCAGAGCTACAAAAACGTGCTACTGGTGATGCACTTGAGCACTTAGGTGACAGAGTTGGTGACGTTCTTCGTGCAAACAGAGTTGCTCCTACACAAGACATTGAAGCACCAGGATACGTAGTACAAGATACAACAACGCCTGCTACTACAATTACTGAAATCTTAAGAATTCAACAAAACTTTACGGATGCAGCAAGTGTTGTAAGACGTGACTATTTCATTAATGACTTTATTGATGTTATTGATCCAGACTTTGTAAATCAATCTAAAGATGGACAAGAAATTAAAGCAAAAATCTTAGCTGAAAAAGAAAACCTACAGGTGAAAACAATTAAATTTATTGACAACACCTTTAGAGAATTCCGCTTCAATAGAGAAGTTTGTTCAAGAGATGTAGGATTAATCATCGATGCAGTTGCAATGGATACAGTACTAGGTACAAACTATAATGCAATTATTGCAGGTTTATCCTATCAAAGAGGCAGCTTGTCAATCGGTACTGTTAAAGATGAACAGAAGCCACAGACACTAGCAGCTATTGAATTCTTAAAATCAGAAACGCTAGCAATTTCAGGATTGTCAGCAACTGGTATTGCAAGAGCAACAGCAGCATTTGATGAGATTTTAGATATCTTTGAAAACGGCAGCACAAGCACACGCACAGCAGCAGACGCTATTGTGTTTGATAAAACAGCAGCAGCTGGTAATTCAGATCAGCGCAAAGCACATGACCTACTAATTGCTAACAGAGATCTTCTAAGTGAAGAAATTATTAGTTGGTTAGACGAGCAGTTTACTAACTTTGAATATGACGAAGACAAGTGTCTACGTGATACAAAACTAATCATTGAAGCACTAGCAGTTGATAACGTACTAAACACAAACTATAACACTGTTACAGTTGGTCTATCATATCAACGAGCAAATGCAAGTGAAGTATTAACTGGACAAAAAATTCAAACTATTGCAGCAGTTGAGCATCTAAAAGAACGTATTGATGAACTAACAACACTAAGCACACAAGGCCGTGCAAGAACCAAGCGTCTATTAGATACGCTATTGGATATCCTAGGCGGTGCATTTAGTTACGATAGTTCATATGACAGTACAGACGATGCAGGTGCAGTAGAAAATATTGAATTTGTAAATCCAGGTAGTGCAACACAAGACCAGATTGATACAAAAGATCAACTAAGACTAAACAGATCTTTCCTAAGTACAGAAGTAGTTGCATACATTGATGCAACATTCCCTAGCTTAGATTATGTAAAATCTCGTTGCAAGCGCGATGTAGGATTTATCATTGACGCTATCAGCTATGACATGCTGTATGGCGGTAATAGTGCTACAACTCAAGCAGCTCGTAGTTACTTTGTCGACGGCCTAGAGCAACTAGGATACGACGAAGGTACAGCAACAATTGCAGGTTACGAAAGACTTAAGGTTGTTATCGAACCAGTTGTACTTGCTCAATCAGTTGGTAATCAACCTACATTCCCTAAAACACCAGGCAACGGTTTAACTCAAATTGTTGAAAGTGATGCAGGGTCAGCAGAAAATGTAACTAGACTACAAGAACTAATTGACATTATCATTGATGTTATCAGAGTAGGTAACCTAACAGGTGTTCCAGCAGAAACAAGACCAAGTATTACATGGGCAGATGCTAACCTTCGCGAAGATATGCTAGCGTTCGGTGTTGCAGCAGCAAGATCAGAATTTACACCATATGGTGCAGACTATGATCCGACTACAGGCATCATGGAACTAAGCATTGGTATGCACCCATTTGTAGAAGGTGACAAAATTAGCATCGAAGAAGGTGCACTAGCATTTACATGTGCAAGTGACGGAAACGAAGCGATACTATATCACCCACGTTCGACAGATACAGTTGCATTTGGTAACTTGCTTTCAGTACTAGAAGTAAGCCCAACAACGATTACTATAAATGTTGGTATATCAACCGAAACATCAGATCATACATTTGTATCTGCTAGAAATAACTCAGTAACTGTTACAGGTAAAACTGGTGTTGCAGATCAAGTTATTGAATATATAAATGATGAATTTGTTAACTTTACCTATGACATTGACAAATGTGCAAGAGATGTTAAACTAATTACTGAAGGTGTTGCAAAAGATATTGCACTACAAACTAACTATAACTCAGTAATCTCAGGTATTTCTTACCTAAGAGCAAATGCATCTAAAGTACAAAATGCAATGCAAAAAGCAATTACTGTTGCAGCGTTTACAAAACTAAAAGAACTAATCACAGCAACAGCTACACTAACAGATGCAACACTTGCTACTGAAGCAGGCACAAGAGTTGACACAGTTATCTCGTTGTTTAATAATGGCGGTACAGCACCAGCACTAACATTTACTTCAAATGGTACTGCTGATCGTGTAACAGCTAGAACAGCAATCCAGTCAAACAGAGATGCACTAATCGAAGATACAATTACTTACATTGAGAGTAACACTGCACTAGTCGGTGCATATGATCAAACAAAATGTGCAAGAGATACACTAACAATACTTGACGCTGTAACACGTGATATGGTTTTAAATACCAACTACCATAGTGTATATGCAGGTATCTCGTATCTAAGAGCAAGTAATACTGAATTACTAAGTTCTAATCAGAAGAATGCTACAATACAATCACTAACATACTTAAAAACAAAAACACTAGAATTATCAGATGTTGCGTTTAAAGCAAGTGACAGAACAGCAAATACTGATGCAGTAGCTAGACTAACCAGTGCATTTGACGAAGTAATCGACATTATCACTAACGGCACTCAGAGCACAACAGTGCCAGGAGATGGTACAGCAGATGCTCTAGACTTTAGTAATGCACCAGCAACACTTCCAACTGCACAAGCAGTTGAAGCGGCTGAACGTTTACAAACAAACAGAGCATACTTAGTAGAGCATATCCGTGCACACAACGTTACTGTAAATGGACAGGCAGATGGTGTAAACGGTTATGACGAAGCCAAGTGTGAGCGCGACACTGGTTACATTATTGACGGTGTTACACATGACGTATTGTTCGGCGGTAATATTGGTGCAAGACTAAATGCAGCAGCATACTTCGAAGGTACATCACTCGATCAGCTACCAGCTACACAAATTGCATTTACATCAGCAGCATATGCAGTACTAGCAACAGCAGTTGATAATGTTATCAGAAATATTGATATTACAGAATATGCAAGTCATAACGGCGCCATCACACAAGATATTGCTGGTACACCTGGTACAGTAACTGAAGCAGCAAGAGCGACAAATCTAGTTAATATTATTAAAACTGTTGTAGATGCAGGTTCGCTTACAGAAGGTGCAAGTAATGCATATGCAAACGTAATCGGCGGCAACGCAGAAAGCGGCAAAGAGATTGAACCAAGTATTACTTGGGCAGATGCTGATCTAAGAGGCGCTCATGCAGAAATCAAGCAAGAAGAAACATCGCTTGTTGATCAAACAATTGCATTTATTAATGCAGACCTAAGTTATGATCAAGCACGTTGCGAAAGAGACACAGGAATTATTCTTGATGCTCTATCATATGACGTTAACTACGGCGGCGACTCAGCTTCAAAAGTTGCAGCTCTTGCTTACTTTGTAGGTACAGCAAGTCAGCTAGGAACTAGCTCAGTTGAAAAGACAGCAAGTCTTGCAGCATTTGCAAATTTAAAAACACTACTTGCAGCAGTTTCGAGCCCGTCGGCTATACCAGCAGGACAACTTACAGAAGCAGAATCGTATATTGATGCACTAGTTGCTTACATCGAAAATGGTAAAACATTTACTCCGACTACAGCAACTTACAATGACCTAAGTGCAAATGCAGCATACGGTGAACTAACAATCGATCTTGGAGAAGATGCAGCAACAGCAGGCTTTGTTGTTGGCGGCAGAGTTTCACTTGCGGCAGGAAGTATAAGATTTAACTGTGATAGTGCTGGTCCAGACGGAAATCCAGTTTCTTATCCAGCATTAGGTCAAAGCGCAGCATATGAAAAATCAGTTGCTATTGAAAGAGTCGACGGTAATACAATTACAGTATACGTAGGTGGTGCAGGATCAGCAGCTGATTCAAACCATACGTTTGTAAGTGCAGCAGCAGACGCAGTTACACTATTGCCAGAAGTAAATAAATTGTTTACAACTGCACCAAGTGTAACATGGTCGACTGCAAATCGTCAAGCAGTTCATACTGCACTAAGAGCAGCACGTAATACATATGCATCGTCAGTAAATGCTTATACACTTGCAACATTCCCTGCTAACACATATGACAGAACACGCTGTCAGAGAGATGTAGGATTTATTGTAGATGCACTAGCATATGACGTACTATATGGTGGTAACAGTGCTACACGTGAAGTTGCAAGAAGTTACTTCTCGTTCGCTCTAAGCCAACTAGGCGGTACAGCTGATGAGTCTAAAGAAACTCGTGCAACACTACTAGCATATGATAGACTGTCAGATGCAGTGGGCACAGTAACACAAGGACTTGCATTGTCGCTTTCAACTAAAGCAAATGCAGCAGCTAATATTACACCATATGATGCAGCGTACACACCAACTACAGGTGTAATGGTACTAAGCATTGGCACACATACATTTGCAGTAGGCGATGAAATCCAAATTAAAACTGGTGCACTAGCATTTACATGTGCAAGTGATAGCAATGTAGATATATTAAGACATCCAAGAGTTTCAGACACAGCAGCATACCAAACAGACTTGGCAATTACTGCTGTAACTGATGATACTATTACTGTTAATGTAGGTATATCAAGTGAAACATCGGCTCATACATTCCGCGGTGCCGTTGAAGGTGCAATAACTAGTGCAAAAGTCGTACAAACAACTAGTAGCCCAGCTAACGCAATTGAAGCAGCAGGCGTACAGTCTACATTGAAAATTGTAACAGACGTTATTAGAAATGGTGGTGTACAGAAACTAGACGATCAAGTACTTCCAGTTATTACTAACTCGTCGCTAGCATTACAAAATGACTTCTCAAGCATTGTTGCAAACAGAACAGTTGCACAAGAATCGACACTACAGTTTATTGATGATAGATATACAACGTTTAGCTATGATCAGTTCAAGTGTTCAAGAGATATTGCACTAATTCTAGATGCTGTGCTTTCGGATACAGTGCTAGGTGGCAACTATCAATCACTACTAGCTGGCAGCAGTTACTACAGAGCAAGTGCTTCGATTGTATTTGAAGATCAACTTCCAGAAACAATTAGAGCTATCGAGTTCTTGAGAGATGAAGTTAAGAAAGTCTTAACTGATCCATTGTTCACAGCAACAGTTGCTCCAGGTACATATGCTACACCAGCAACAAGAGCTATTACTCCAGTCGAAGCTGTAGAAAATGCTAAAACTTCAGGCAAGGTTTACACAGGTACACCAGAGCTTGCAAGACTAGAAGCAAGATTTGCAGACGTACTACGTACTATGGAATTTGGACTAGTAACCAACATGACAGTAAATACTCCTATAACACTAGTTAAAGGTGAAGTAATCAGTCAAGAAGGTAGTAGAGCAACAGCAGTTGTTAAAACAGCAGTTGAAAACTCAACTGAAGTAGAATTAATCAGCGTAAGCGGAACATTTAATACTACAAATACAATTGTTGGAAGTAGATCAGGTGCAACAGGTGTTGAGCCAGTACAAACTACACTATCAGAACTAGATACTATATCGTACAACGATGAGTTAGTTGGTATAACTGAAGATAGAAAGCAAGCTAAAAACATTCTTGAAGCTAACAAAGAATTCTTTGTTGCAGAAGCAGTTGCATTTATTAAAGAAACATTCCCAATGTTGGGTTATGACAGAGCAACATGTGAAAGAGATGTAAGCTTGGTTCTAGACGCTGTTGGTTACGATTTGATGTTCGGATCAAACTTCCGTTCAATCGTAGCAGGCCGTTCTTATTCTAGAAAAGGTGCAGAAATTGTAACCAAAGAGCAGAAAAAAGCAACACTTGCAGCATTCCAGTTTATTAAAACTATTGCAGCAGATGCTATTAGTAGTCCGCTACTATCAGCAGCAGGCTTTGTTGCTCCGCAGAACAAGTACACACCACAAGCAGCTACATCATTCTTTACACCAGTAGACGGTGAGTATGATCCAGCAACTGGCGTACTGATCCTTGAATTTGCAGAAGATCATGGATTAACAGCAGGAAGTGATATTAACATTGCTCCAGAAAGTGTGTCATTTACATGTGATTATGATAATGATACAGTTGCTTTAGCATATCCTGATAAAGACAGTAGTGCATATAAAACACCAGTATCTATTATCGATGATGGCACAGGCGCTCTTGCTGATACGAAAAAACTAAGTGTAAACGTAGGAACTATTGCAAGTGGACCAGCATCAACTGCGACACATACATTTGCTAGTGCAAAAGCCAATGGTGTAACAGTTGGCGGTTCAACATACTACGATGTTGACACAGGCGACATGATGCTAGACCTAGGTGAAAATGCAACAGCAGCTGGATTTGAAGTAGGACAAGATGTAAGATTTGCAGATAATAGCTTGACATTTACATGTGAATATGATGTAAATACTCCGCTAACATATCCAGCAAAGGAAAGCACATACTTCCAAGCACCAGTGCGTATTACTGAAGTAACTGGCACAACTATTACAGTTAACGTAGGACCAGCAATTAATGCAGCAGAAGGCTCAGTACATACATTTATTAGCTCAACAGCTGATAGTATTATAAAAGGCGAAGCAAGAAGCGAGTTTATTATTACTGTACAAGAAGATTCTTATACGCTGTCAAAAACTGGATCGTTCCACATTGATGGAGTAGAGAAGCCAGTGATGCAACTACTTCCGGGTAGAGTATATGAGTTTAACCAAGATGATATCTCAAACGTGTACTACGGTGATCTAAGACATCCGATGGTATTTGGTGATATCCGTGACGGTAACCTAACAGTTGGCGGTAATCCTTACAAAACAGGTGTTACATACTTGCTAGACGATGTGTCAGTACCGTTAGAGTCATATATCAGAGACTTTGCTAACTCTACAACACGTAGAGTAAGACTAGATCTAACAGCTTCGTATACTACTGAAATTTGGTACCATAGTGCTAAAAATGCAGGAATGGGCAACCAAATCTATACACAAGCTACTGGATTTGAAAACGATAAAGGTGCTAAACTACGTCTACAAAATGCAATGAACACAATCATTGATATTTTAGACACAGGTGCAGATACTACACTACAACTAAGTAGTCCAGTTAAATTTGCTAAAGGTACAATTATCACTCAAGAAAATACAGGTGTAGAAGGTGAAGTTACATCATGTGACGGAACATCAGTTACAATGATCAATGTTGACGGTGGTAAGAAGATGACAGTTGATGCTGCAACAACTTACGATGTTGACACAGGAGTACTAACAGTTACTACATCAGCAGCACACGGCTTATCAGATGGTACAAAAGTATTAATAAGAGCAGGTAGTTTAGCATTTAGTTGCTCATCACCAGGTCTCGGAACACTTAACTACCCAGACGAATCAAGCCCAGCATTTAATACTCCAGTTGCAATCTTTAACGCAAGCGGTTCAACATTTGATATTAATATTGGACCAGCAACTGGTGCAGCAGCAGGCCAAGCACACACATTTGAATCAGGTAGCTCAAGTCTAACTGATGCAATCAGTGTTGCACAATTCAGTTTAACTGATAACCTGCTTGTTGGCTCAGTAGATCAAAATACTAGACCAACCGCAGTAAGTAGCCCACCGTTGCCAATACTACCAACACCTACTACAGGTACAGCAAGTACAGCCGGTGTTGCAGATATTGCAACAACAGTAAACAATATTGAAAGTAATAGACAGTATATTGTAGAAGAAGTACAAGCATACATTACTGAAAATTATCCACTCTTAGGATTTGACAGAGCTACTTGTGCAAGAGACACTGGACTAGTTATCGATGCTCTTGCATGGGATCTATTAAACGGATCAGAAGACGGATTGTTTACTCAGGACTGGCGTTCTACAACAGCAGCTAGGTCTTATGTACGTCAAGCTGTTAATGCACTGCCAACAGGTCAAGTTGCAGCAACGCAAGCTGGATTTACACATCTAGGTGAATTGCTTGAAGCACTAATTACTTCAACTACTGGTGCTGCTGATAAAGCAAAACTACAACTTAGAAATAACATTGAACTAATTAATAGTGTAATAGCCGGCGGTGCAGTACCAAGTAGAACACTTGCTACTCCAGCAGCATTTGTTGATGCAGATATTGCAAAGACATTTACAGCTGGTGCAGGAACAACATATGCACATCTAACTGGTGATATGACTATTGAAATTGGCGCTCATAACCTAAGTGTTGGAATGGAAGTAGCAATTAAGACTAACGGTATTACATTTGAATGTGATAGCGGCAGCGGACCGGGCAATGAATCATATCCAAATGCTACAACAGGTCCGTTTGCTGTAGAAAAGTATCTAACAATTAAAGCAGTTACAGCAACTACAATTACTGTATTTGTTGGAGTTGCAACAGGTACCGCAGCAGTTGAGCATACATTTGTAAGTGGTGTAGCAGACGCAATTGTTCCAAGAGCACTAGCAGCTAATCAAACAGCAACATCACTTGTAGCAAATAGACAATACATTCAAGAACAAGTTAATGAATGGATTAAAGCTAGAATATCTGCAAATGATACAGTGAGTGATCCAGACGGAGTATACGTTGACGGTGACTTTAGTGATGTAACTTTCCAAAACGAGTACGATGCAGCAGCAGAAACTCAATGTAAAAACGATGTAGGATTAATTGTTGATGCATTGACTTACGATGTTACATTCGGCGGAAACTTAGAAACTAAAATTGCAGCAGAAGCTTACTTCTCAGGCGCAGTAAGTCAAATTGACAACGAAGCTACACAAACCGTTCAAGCTTATCTAGAATTGAAAAATACAATAATTCCAGATGTACTAGCAGGGACACACACTAAACTAGGCACCGGAGTTGATGCAGATACAGCAACTACTGTTGAGTTTATCGAACCAAACACTAACGAGATATCTAATAAAATTATCAATATCGCAGACGAAATATCGTCAGATGGCTTTAGAGATATTATTCCAGTATATCCACAGCGTTTTGGTACAACATTTGGACTAGCAACGTTTAACCAATTTATTAGTGAAAGAGGTGATATTGTTCCTCTAGTTACTGAGTATATCGAAGATAACTTTGCATATCTTGAAAACAAGTGCAGAAGAGATGTAAACTACATTCTTGATGCTATCCGTTATGATTTAACATACGGTGGTACAATGGAGTCAGAAATTGCAGCTCGCTCATACTACTCAGATGAAGGTGTTAACAAACTTAACTCAATTGACGAAATTAATGCAACTAAAGATGCTTACGCAAAATTAGCTGACATTGTTGAAGATTTAGGTAATGGTGCAAGTGCACTAACATCGTTGCAAACTACTGCTAATAATTATGCTAGTAACTCTGCAATTGCTGGTACTACACTAACTGTTGTAGACTCCGGCGGCGGCGGCTCAGATCCAGCATATGACTTTGAAACTGGCTTACTAACACTAGAAACAAGTGCTGCACACGGTCTTGCACCAGGTGATAAAATTGTTCTAGCAACCGAAAGCATTGGGTTTACATGTTTATATGAAGGCAATACAACTGCACTGAAATATCCAGATACAGATGCATTTGCGTATCAAAGAGAACTAACATGTATGACAGGTACAACAAGCAACACAATTATTGTAAATGTAGGCAGAGCAGTATATCCTGCAAATAATGCACACACTTATAATTCTGCTGCTTCAACACTAGCAGATGCAGTAACAATTGTTGCAAATGGTAAACTAGTTAAATCAGAAGCTACACCAACTGTACCAAGTGATACAAGCCATGCAACAAGAGCACATGACCTAATTGAATCAATGGTATCATTTATTGATAATACACTAGGCGATACAACTAGTGAGTTTGACACAGGCGGAACTACGCCGTCGACACTAGCAGTAACATCGTGGGTAGACGCAGATCTAGTAGCTGCTAATACAACACTACAAACAGAAAAGGCAAAAATACAGGCACTAACAACAGAATTTATTGAAGCATTCCACGCTTACAAACAAAGCAAGTGTGAAAGAGACGTTAGATATATCGTCGACAGTGTATGCTACGATTTATTCTACTTAGGAAACTCGCAAGTACATCTAGCAGCAGAACAATACTTTGATGGTGGTAACTTGCAAATTCCAGTACCGACAAAACAAGCAACAGTAGATACATTTAGATATATACAGTTGCTAGCAGAAGATGTAGTTAGAAACGTCGAAGTACTTGCATTACAGACAAGAGTAAAGCAAGACAGAACGCTAACTGACTTATCAGATGCTCCTGCACAAGCAGCAAGAATAACTGAGCTATTTAAAGTTGTTAATAACTTAATACAGCATGGTTACTCAAGTACTGTTACGTTTGACATTAATATGACAGAGCTTCCAAAAATTGGTGAAACAGCAACATTCCACCAAACAAGCTTAATTACAGCGTCAGGTCAAACATTTGAGTGGGTTGGATCAGGTACAAACATTCAGCAAGCGGTTCCGTATAGAGGCGGTCAACCAATCCAAGATCAACAGGTTGTGGAAAGTAATGAAGGTAAAGTTTACTTTACAAGTACTGACCAAACAGGTGACTTTAAGATTGGTAACAGTCTAACTATTGAGCGTGCAACTGGTACTATTACTGGTGACACATTTGATAGATCACTATTTGCGGTGCTAACACCATACATCTTGTCACTACAGTAAGAGGATAGAATAAAATGGCCGAACCATTAAATGTATTTAAAACAGTAACACAAGATGTTACTGATGTGAACGAAATAGTCTATACTGTACCATCAGGAAAAACAGCAATTATCCTGATGGCACAGATAGCTAATATTACAGAAACGCCTGCAGCAATTGATTTCTTGCATTTCGATGCATTCACTGCTGATCAGACAGAACTGTTAAAAGGATTTGTTATTCCAGGTAACGATGCAACTAGCCCAATCACAGGTAAGCTTGTGATTGAAGAAGGCAACAGTTTAAGAACCGTAGGAAGCACTAACGATGCTATGGTGCTTACTCTCAGCTTGTTGGAGTCGTTAAATGCATAATATCGGATTATTAAGTAACAGAGTCAAAAAGACCCCAGCAAAATTTGCTGAGTCATATAGATATGATTTTATTGATCTGGAGAATACAGAACCAGATTGGGGTGTTCCGGATCTAACATTACAAGATGTTAACAACGAGATTGATCGAGGTATTGCATCATCAGACCCCGAAGGTGCTCGATCGTGGCTATCTGTAGGACCAGGTCTGCGTGTTACAGCGCAAGAAATTCTTCAAGTTGATGAAACAGCTTTCGTTAGTTTGAAAGGTGACCAGGAATTTGAAGGAACAAAAACATTCTTAGATCAAATTATTATCGGTTCAACTGACTCATTTGACCTAGGTGAAAGACTACGTGTTGATGGTACACTTTCGGCCAATAACCTTACAACACAAAATCCTGCTTTTAATCTAGTAGATACTGTAGCAGAAATTATTAATTTCGGCGGACAAGGCACTGATATTAATATCGGTTCAAGCTTTGGAACAACAACTATTAATAATGATTTAGTCGTAAAAGGCGATTTGATTATTGAAGGTGTTGAGTACGATATGGATGGTGGTTACTACTAAACATAGAGAAGTGAGCAAGTTGCTCACTTCTTTCTATTGAAAAAATACTGATTACTAAATATGTTTAGTAATAAACTTACTCGAAGGATTCGCCCATGGCAAACAATGCATTCAAAGCTGTTAATACTGTAATTACATCAGTTAATGAAATAATTTATACTGCGCCGCCTAATATTACTACTATTGTGATTAATGCACAGTTAGTTAATGTAGGTGACTATGATATGAACTGTACTTTTAACTATTTTAACAGTCTTACTGGTAAAGAAATCCCTCTAATACGTGATTTTAGAATTAGAGGAAACCAAAGTAATAGTGCTACCTTTGGACGTCTAGTGGTGAACGAAAATGACTCATTAAAAGTAAGAGCAGTAGATCCTACGAACACAAATTTTGAGTCTACAGTAAGGTTAAGTTTAAGCTTGCTGGAAACTGAAGATGTCTAGAGGAATTGGTTTACTTAGTAACAGAGTAAAAAAAATACCAAGTACTGAAGTAGAATCTGTCGCTCCAGACAGATTTTCCTTTATTGATGTGTCAACATCAGAAGCTGACCTAGGTGTTCCGCCTGGTAATGATTACTTTCTTACATCAGATACAGAGGGCGTAAGAGCCTGGATCCCGCCGACGTCAATTAGCCTTAATGGTGAAGAAAAAGAACTCGTTTTTATTCGAGAAGGTATTAGTGCTTCGACTACTAATATTGAGTTTGATGAAACAACAAATAGTATTAAATTTCAAAATGCATTTCAAACAAAAGGTGCTGTTGAATCCTTAACTAAAGTAGGAGACTCTGCTGTAGTCGAAGGAGTAATTGCAAGTTTTGATAGAACAAAATTTGGCTCTGCAAAGTTTATTGTGCAAGCAGATGAAATTGATAATGCTCAAAGACAACTTAGCGAGTTGTTAGTAGTTCATGACGGAACAAATGCAAGTGCTACTGAATATGGTGTAATTCAAAGTTCATCATACGAAATTGCCGAGTACGATGTGCGTATTACAGGTGATTTGGTTGAATTAGTTGCTACTAATTTAACAGAAAACTCTACAACTTACCGTGTTGTAGAAACTTTAATGTTAATCTAAAAATTAGTAATCTGTACCCATATAACTGCTTTTGGCATAAATACCATGCATATAGCCGATTTGGGGAGAGTGGAACCGATGGCGAACACAAAGAAATTCGTAGTCAAAAATGGACTGCGAGCACAGAACGTTGACTTTAGCAATTCAACAACAGATAAATCAATTTTAGCAGATATTAACGATAGTGGTATTCTGACATTCCAGGGGGCTTCTGGAAACGTAATCAGTCTAGCGGATACTATTGAGGGCTCAGTTTTTTCAGTAAATGAACAATCAGGTGTGCCTTCTTTGGAAATCTTCACAGACGGAACAGTGCGTATAACAGAAGCTACAGGCAATGTACTTATAGGTACAGATATCGATAACGGGCTAGATAAAGTTCAAATTACAGGTAATTTGAGCGCAGATAGAGTAATAGCAGACCTCCAAGGAGATGTGTTTGGGCAGGACTCGACTAAGCTTGTAGATTCAACATATGGGGAATTTAATGGTTTTGTAAACGGCCAAGTTAGTAGTATAGAAAATCATACTACAGACGATTTGGACGAAGGAGATGACAATCTTTATTTTACAAAACAGAGGGCAAGACGTCAAGCCAGAATCATGGCACTAATCTTTGGGAGTTGTTAATACATGTCATTTATAGGTAGTACGAAAGTCACCGACGCACAAGCTACTGTTTTATACGAAAGTCCATTAGATAGAGAAAGTAATATCCATACTATCGCTATCCTTAACGAGGGTATTTCGCCTAATACAGATTCTACAAGTGTAAAAGTAACACTAAGTTACTATGATGCTTCAGAGCCGAGCACACGAAATTTTGCAATGCTAGACGTTGCACCGCAGACTTCTGTTGAATACGGAAAGACTATTAATTTACGTCCAGGCGATAAATTAATTGCAAGCACAGACGGCGGCGAAGTATCAATACTTGTTGGTGCCTTCTTAGACGAAGACAGTTTAGTAACTTCAATCTTTACAATACAAGGCGAATATAATAATAGTCTACAATATGCTCCCTATGATGTAGTCTACTATCAAGGCGGAAGTTTTGTAAGCACAACAACACAAACCGGCAACATTCCAACAAATACAGGCTGGACACCTCTAGGTTCTGGTTTTAATTCCTACGGTGACTGGGATGTAAACAGAGTAAATGGATATCCTGCACTATCAGTTGTTCAACATGCAGGAAGTATTTGGGTAACATCTTCCGGAGCATCTCAAGGCGCTGAACCAGGCGTTGACGGTGCATGGATTAACTTTACTGATCTTGAAAGTAGTCAAATTGCAGATACGTCTAGTGTCGGCGGCGCCAACATAAAAACAAGCTTAGATATATTAGATGCAAGACTCGACGACATTAATACAGATGATGTTCCTGAAGATGTAGCAACACTAGACCTAGATCCTGATCCGGGCAATGACAGCGGCAGTGGTTTAGAAAATGCATACTTTAGTAGATCACGTGTGCGCAGCTCTGTTGGTGCAGCAGGAGATTTGCAATACGATCCTGCTACCGGTGTGTTTACAGCGTTTACACTTACGCAGCTTGATGTTGAAGGCTTTATTGACGGCAGAGTTGATAAAACCTTTGTTGATGCACTTAATGTTGATGCAGACACACTAGACGGTATTGATATTACACAACTTGCAAGAACAGACGTTACTCCTACATTTGATCAAGATATAAATGTAACTGGAAATATTATAGGTAACCTCGACGGGCAAGTTCTAGGTAAAGACAGTTCTGTAATTCTAGATACTACAGGCGATATCAGTGTATTTACAGGTAATGTTGTAGGTGAAGTTGACGGTACACTACGAGGAAGCTTGGTATCAGAAGATTCTGGTATAATTGTTGATGCAAATACAAGCGAATTTTTTGGTAAACTAATCGGTAATGTTACAGCTTCAACTGGTCTTACAACTCTTAATAATGTTAGAATAACAGGTGATCTTAATATTGAAACTGAAATCCAAGGTGCACTACGTGGTAGTGTTACATCACCGGGATTAAGTACGTTTGGTAACATTGAAATTCAGTCAGGTACTATCAATAATGTTAACCTAGATGCTAGTTTGATTACAGCAAATAGTATTACAGCTACTTCGATTGAAGCACAAACAGGCGGTTTCCAAGGTGATATTATCTCACAAGGAACATCGCAGTTTAATAACTTAACAGTTGCAGGTAATCTACAGTTTACTGACTTGGTTGTTATGCTTACATCAGACCTACGCGGTAATGTTGATGTAGGCGGAGACCTAACAGTTACTGGTGCTCTAACAGTTACAGGTGGCACAGAATTTAACAATGCTATCATTACTGGTGGTACAATCACAGGTGTGCAACTTGGAACTGGGTCATTCCCGGTTGATATTATTGCAGACGATATTACAATCTTAAACAGCTTTACTGCTGAAAATGTTGAAGCATCGTTTACAGACGTAACTGTTAGCGGTACTTTAACTGGTAACCTTGAAGGTAACGTACAAGGTAATCTTATTAGTCAAGATGGTACTAGTGTAATCGTAGATGCATTTTCTGGCATTGTAAGAGCTAGCCTTATTGGTCCGTCTTCTGGTACACATACTGGTGCAACGATCGGTACACACACCGGAGCAGTCGTCGGTGACATTACCGGTCAATCAGTAAGTTCATTTGTTCAAGTAAACGCAGGCACAGCTGGTGTAACAAATCTAACTACACAAGATTTAACTGTTACCGGGCTTGCTACATTCCAAGGCGAACTAAGCTTTACTAATCTAGATATTGCTGACCTCTCAATCAACAACGATATGACAGTTAAGGGAATTTCCTATCTTGAAAGTGTTTCGATTGATAGTGGTACTATTGACGGCACTGTAATTGGTGGCGTAGAAAGTGATGCAAGAAATATTACAGGTACATTTGTAAAAGCATTATCAGGTTTCCAAGGCAACCTCACAGGTGATGTTACAGGTGATCTAGCTGGTAATGTAACTGGTGATGTTACAGGAAGATTGTTTGGTGATATATGGACCAGTAATGGTGCAACACGTATTCTAGACGGTGGTGACGGCACACCAAGTTATCCTGCAACATTTATTGGTGACGTACAAGGTAACCTAACAGGGACCTTTGCAGGTACAGGTGAAGGCACATTCACGGGTGATATATTTGCAGACGATAGTACAACTAAACTAGTTGATGCAACACTACAGCGTTTTTACGGTGATATATCTGGTGATATCACAAGCATAGGAATATCCACATTTGCTGACATAACTGTTAGTGAAGAAATGCAAGGTAATGTTAGAGGTAATGTTATCGGTAGCGATAGTTCAATCATAGTTGATCATCTAAACAATAATGTTACTTCGGGAGTTATCACTGCAACAGATAAATTTGTAGGATTGCTAGATGGTAATGTAGAAATAACATCCGGTACATCAACATTCTTTGATGTTGAAGTTCTAGGTAGTATTGATCTTACCGCTGCTTCAGGAAATATCACTGCGGATGTAACAGGTAGCTTGCTAGGCGATGTTACAGGTAATGTAACAGGCAATGTAGCCGGTGATGTAGTTGGCGATCTAACAGGTGACGTTTATGCTAGCAACGGCGCAGCAAGAATACTTGATAGCGGCAACGGAACTACTATACCTGCACTTTATACAGGTGAAGTAATTGGTAATGTTACTGGTAATGTGTATAGTGATAATAGTACACTTATTGTTGACGCAAATAATGCTCAAGTGTATGCAGACGTAGAAGGTACAGTAACAAGTACTTCTGGCACTTCAACATTCTACGATGTTAGTATTACAAACAGTCTAGTTGCAAATAATCTAACAGTAACCGGCACAACTACAACAGTTAATGCAAATAATTTAGAAATTTCAGACAATGAAATTCTTCTAAACAAAGGCGAAACAGGCGCAGGTGTACTTAACGGTGCAGGCTTTGCAGGTATTAGAATTGATCGAGGCACTGAAGCTTCTCGTTCATTGGCTTGGAGAGAAGATTTTGACGGACACTGGAAGTTTGAAAATGCAAGAGTAGAAGCTAACAGATTTACTGCATTACTAGGTGTTGACGGAAATCTAACAGGTAGTATATTCAACACAGACGATACCCAAATATTGTTTAATAATAGTGATTCAGTTCCTGCGAGATTCTTGGGCAATGTTGAAGGAAATATCACAAGTACAGGCACAAGTACATTTACTGGTAATGTTACTACAAACGACTTAGTTGTAATAAATGAAGTTGATGGTAATCTTAGAGGTAATGTAATAGGCTCTGACAGCACAGTTATGGTAGACCACTTGGCACTTTCTATGGAAGCCAACACAATTACTGCTAATGCTAGATTTGTAGGTGATATAACAGGTAATATTACAAGTACTGGACTAAGTATTTTCCAAGATTTACAAGTTGACGGCGACCTAAACTTTGAAGCACTAACTATTAACAACTTAACAATTAACGTTGATGCTGTAGTAGAACGTAATCTTCAAGTTGACGGTACAGCTACATTAACTGTTGCTAACATTACTGGTGGTAATATTGACGCAACGCCTATCGGTGTAACACAACCATCGACTGGACGATTTACAAGTGTTAATATTGTAAACACTGACCTTACAGTTGAAATCGGTAACATTGACGTACAACAGGGCAACATCAACGCACAAATTATTACAGGCGAAGCAGAAATTAGATCTCCAGTAGGCGGCTTTGTTGGTGATGTATTTGGTAACCTAGATGGTACAACAAGTGGTACACACGAAGGCGATGTTAAGACGTTTGACGGATCTACAATTCTTATCGATGCAGGAGCCCAACGCTTCTTTGGTAGTGTAACTGGTAATGTTACAGGAGACTTGTTTGGTAACGTAACCGGTGACTTAACAGGCCTTGTAACAGGTAACTTATTCGGCGACGTATACTTCCCAGGAGGTGCAGCACCTGTTCTACAAACAGGTAGTAATGTAACTGAAGCAAGACTATACGGTAATGTTACAGGTGATGTTATAGGTAATGTCACAGGTGACTTGAATGGTAATTTATTAGGCGATGTAATTGCTGCTGATTCTACAGTATCCTACGACAGATCCTCAGGCAACTTTAGAGGTGATATTACATCAACAGGAACTTCATATTTTAATAATATTAGTGTTGCTGGTGACTTAGCATTTACTGCATTTGAACTAGATGAAATTACAGTTAATAATACACTAACTGTTTTAGGATCAGCCGATATTAATCAAGCAACAGTTAATAGATTAAATGTTACAACTAAACTTACTGCTGATCTAACTGGTGATGTATTTGGTGATGTTGAAGGTAATGTATACGGAAATATCATTGGTGAGGATTCGTCGGTACTAGTTAACTTTACAAACAGAAGCTTTATTGGTAATGTAATGGGAGATGTATACTCTACTGATAATGCCGGCAATTATGTAAGAGTTCTCGACTCAGGAACCAGTGGACTTGATGCTCAGTATACAGGTTCTGTACTGGCAAACGACGGCGCTATGCTACTTGATGCAGTTAACAAAGATCTAGTCGTAAGTGAAATTACAGGTGCAATAGGTACCGGAGTTAAAAACACAGGTGGATTTACTACACTAACAACCACAGGTTTAGCAACACTTAACAGCGGTCAAGTCACAGACGACTTTACAGTAGGTGGTACAATTTACGGTAATGTTGACGCACAGACCAGCGGAACAAGTACACTGAACAATCTAATCGTCCAGGGTGACCTAACAGTACAAGGTGCCCAAACTATACTAGATGTAACAACAGTTGAAATCCAAGACAAGACAATACAAGTTGCATCCAATGCAGCAGACAGATCCGAAGCAGACCTAGCAGGACTAGAAGTAAACCTAGGTACAGATGGATTAGCAACGTTCTATTATAATAATTCAAGACAAGCATTTGAATCAAATATTCCAATAGAGTCTACTGCTGGCTTTATTGGAGATCTGTTAAACGGTAATAAGACTAAAATTCTCGATGTCGGTAGCGATGCAGTTTCAGCTGAATATACCGGTAATGTAACCGGTGACGTAACCGGTAATCTAACTGGTAATGTAAATGCTCCGGGTATAAGTAGCTTTTTTAGTATAGATGTTAGTGAAGAAATTGCCGGAGATGTAAGAGGTAATATTGTTGGTTCTGATAGTACAGTACTTGTTAACTATACTACTCAAAATGCATTCTTTAAAAACGTTACAGCAACAGGAACTATTACAGGTAACGTAGACGGAGACATTAATTCTTCAACAATCGGAGTGTCAGGAACATCTACACTAGATGGTCAAGTTATTATTAATAATGATGTTGATCTGGGACTAAACGATACAAATACAATTACACTCAACGGTTTGATTGATAGTAATATTTTAGTTGACGCTGACAATACACGTGACCTTGGTGCAACAGCAACTAGACTAAGAAGAATTTATACACATGACCTAGAAGTTACTGATGATGTTAATATTGGCGGTAACTTGGTTGTTACTGGTGATACAACAATTGCAGGTAATTTAACATTTGGTGATGCAAACAATGACAATGTTTCGTTTGTAGCAGATATTGACAGTAATTTTGTTCCTAACATCGATAACACATATACATTAGGTAATACATTTAGATCTTGGCAAAAACTATATCTAAGCCAAGACTTAGAATTTACAGGAGCCAGCGGCGCTAACGAAATTCTAGTTCCAGGTAATGCAGTAGATGCTCTAAGCATCAAAGATGCAAGTAGCAATGATCTAATTGTCTTTGATACAACAAATGCAGCCAACGTTGTTAATATTACACCCGATACAAATATTACAGGTGAATTAGACGTAGCAAGTAATACAACTTTAACTACTGTAACTACCAGTGGACTTGCAACACTAGACAGTGCTCAAGTTAATAATAATGTTGATGTAACCGGTAATATTACTGTAGACGGATCAGTTGTACTAGGATCAGATTCGGCTGATACTGTTACAGTCAACGGTGTAGTAAGCACTAACATTGTTCCTCAAAATGGAACACAAGAATTAGGTAGTGCAACAGCAAACGGTCGTTGGGCAAAACTATATGTAACAGATATTGATGTTACTGGCGGTAGTACTTCTGGTAATGTTAGAGTTGGCATTACTGCGGTAAATGAAATAGATACATCTAGTGGTGATCTTATTATAGACAGTGCAACTGGTGAAACAATACTAGACGATAACGTTACAGTAACAGGGACATTTGATGTTTCAACTGCACTATCAACCTTACATAGTTTAGATGTAACTGGCACAACTGTTTTAAATGACACACTAACTGTTAATGGTAATGTAACATTAGCTACTGCTTCAGATTTTACTATAGCTAATTCATCAAATACTGTAGATGTATTTACAGTAGACGGTGCAACTGGTAATACTGGTATCAAGGGTACACTGGTTGTAGAAGACAATATTACTCTACAAGAAGACAAAGACTTTAGAATAAAAACCACAGGCGCAGCTGATACTTTCTCAGTCATCGGCGCCACTGGTAATACAGCTATTCAAGGCACACTTGATGTAGCTGGGCTGTCTACAATGGCTGATATTAATTCTGGTAGTATCGATATCACAGGATCGTTAACTGCATCTTTATTGTCTAGACTAGACGGCGGAGTTAATGTTAACAACAATTTTGCTGTAGATACTACAGGCAACACTCTGCTAGATGGATTCTTAACTGTTACCTCAGGCCTGTCAACACTAGATGGTGGTATCCAAGTTAATACAGATAAATTTACTGTTGCTACATCAGGCAATACAGATATTGCAACTGGTACTCTATCCGTTGGAGGGCTAACATCGCTCAGTGGTGGTATCAATGTTAACAATGAATTTATTGTAGATGTTAATGGTAATGTTACTGTACGCGATCTAACAGTTACAGGGGACACTACTACAGTTAATACAGAAACTATTAATCTAGCAGATAATTTAATTGTTCTTAATTCAGATTACTCAGGAAGCACGCCATCAGAAGAAGGCGGCATAGAAATTAACCGAGGCGGTGGAACTGAGCCGAATAAAAAACTAGTATGGAGCGAAGCTTCGGATAAATGGACAGTAGGAACAGAAACCTTTGTTGCTGCTACGTTTGAAGGTAATCTAAACGGTGACGTTCTTGCAGCAGATCTTACTCTAGTGTTAGATGCAGGTACTAATGGAACAAATGCAAACTTCACAGGTGACGTAAGAGCAGATGATGGTACAGTAGTATTATCACATGGCACCGATGCAAACGATCCGTTGCTAACAGCAAATATTGATGCACGTGGATTAACAGGAAATCTTTCAACATCATATTTTGAAAATGTTCAAATTGATGGCAACTTGATTATGTCAAGTGCAAGTGTTACACTAACATCTGGTAATTTAAAAGGTGATATTTTATCGTCTGACGAAACACTTGTTCTAGAAAATGGATCCGACGGTTCTGATGCATCGTTTACGGGTAATATTAAAGCTACAAATGGTGCTGTAGTACTAACAAAAGGCAGCGACGGCACAGACGCTACATTTACAGGTGATGTCACTGGTAATGTTACTGCTGTATCAGGAATATCAACATTTGATTCCCTTAATGCTAGAATTATAAATGCATTCCTTGACGGTGATATTGCAGGAAGTATTTACAGTTCAGATGACAGTAGTTTAATTTTAAATAGTGTAACAAAAGTACTTGATGTAAATCAAGTCAACACAAGCTCACTGTTCACAACTACTGCAAGAGCGAGTACAGGCTTCCAGGGCGATGTATGGACTGAAACAGGAAATCATAGAATTCTTGACGTGGGTACAACTTCGGATGGTGCAGTACTTACTGGTAATGTTACTATCAGCACCGGTGCATCTAGCTTTAATGATCTTACAGCTACACAGTTGTTCGGACAAATTGGTACAGATACAGGTACTAGAAACGGCGGATACTTTGGAGTATTAAAAGCAAGTGGCACAGTCAATCTAGATGGCACAACCAACATTGCTGATGCACAAATCTCCGGCGGCGCAATCACAGGTACAACTATTGGTGCAAACGGTGCTCTAGATAATACAACTGTACACGCTACTACAGTTACAGCAAATGCTGTTATATCAGATGTTACAGGCGATTTAACTGGTAATGTTAATACTATTGGTACAACTTTTGACGGCGCATTCAACGATCTAGATGTAAGTAACATAGCAACAATTGCAACTGCAAATATTACAACTGCAAATATTACAACACTAGATCTAACAAATCTAGGTACAGCATTAGCACCTACTACATCGTCGCACATTGTTACAGGTAACTTTACAACTGTTAATTCAACTAACGTAAATGCTGACACTGTTACAATTCAAAGTCCAAGTTCAACAAATAGATTTGTTGGTCCTTTAACAGGTGATGTTATCGGCGGCATTACTGCTGAAGCAGGTGACGTAATAGACGTTAGTGCAGCATCTACACTTACATTTGCTGATAACCAAATATCAGGTGACGCAATCGAAGGCGGCACAATTGGTTCAACAACAATTACTACTCTAGCAGCTACTACAGTTAACATAGACGGCGCAGTAACAATAACAGGCGCAGCATCAGATCTATCGATTCAAGATGCAACTGCTACAGATACATTTACTGTTGCAAGTGCTTCTGGTAATGTTGTAACAGAAGGCACTGTTTTGATAAACGATACTACAAGTGCAGTATCTAATGTAACTGGTGCACTTCAGGTTGCAGGCGGTGTGGGCATAGTTGAGAATGCACACATTGGTGGATTAGCTGATATCGACGGTACACTTACAGTAGGCGGCGCTGCACAGATCAATGATGCAATTACTGTTACCGGGCTTGCAAGTCTTGACGGTGGCATTGATATATTTGGATCAAACTTTACTGTAGCAACATCCGGCGCAATTGATACTGCTAGTACACTTACTGTTGACGCACTATCTAGTTTAGATGGCGGAATTAATGTAAATGATACATTTGTTGTTAGTGCTACAGGCGACACTTCAACAACAGGCACACTAGACGTAGATGGTAATGTTACATTTAATGCTGCATCTGTATTCACTATATTTGATGCTGCTGGAACACCAGTAGAGAAATTTAAAGTAGACGGTACTGACGGCGACACAACAATACAAGGTGTTGTGTCTATCCAAAATACGGCAAACTCAACTGGAACTACTAATGGTGCACTAATTGTAACTGGCGGTGTAGGCATTGGCAATGATGTTTATATTGGCGGAAACTTAGATGTTACAGGTAATGTGAATCTAAATGCATCAGTTACATTTACAGACATTGAAGTATCAGGATTGTCAAGCCTAGACGGCGGCATTAACACTAATGATGTATTTGAAGTAGACGCACTAACTGGTGCAGTAACACTAACAGGTGACGATGCTGACTTTACAATGACAAATACTGCTGCTGCTAATATATTTACTGTACAGGCAGACACAGGCGCTACTACTATAGCAGGCGCTACACAAATTAATAACACTATACAAGCAACTGGTCCACTTACAATTACATCAACTGCTACAACTGCATTAGATATTGCAGGCGGTGCCGACGTTGATGGTATACTAGGAGTTGGCGGCGATGTAACAGTTAGATCAACAACACCTAGCACTAATAAAGATACTGGTGCACTAGTTGTCGAAGGTGGAGTTGGCATTGAGCAAAATCTAAATGTCGGCGGCAACGTCGGAATACTAGGTACAATAGATGTCGGCGGCGATGTAACTATCGAAGATTCTGATTTTGCTATCCAAGACAATCTCGGAGCAGACACATTTAAAGTAACAGGTGCTACTGGTACAGTAGACATGGACGGTACTCTAAATGTTGGTACTGATCTAACAGTTGCAGGCGATACAACTATTACAGGCAACTTGACTGTTGACGGAGACGTAACCACAAGAACAACATCTGAGCTAGTAGTTTCAGATCTTAACATTACACTAGCAAGCGGTGCAACTACTAATGCACTAGCAAACGGCGCAGGATTTACAATTGGCACAATCGGAGCAGCACTAACGTATAGTGAAGTTGGCGATAAATTTGTAATGAACAGATCGTTAGATACTGACATACTAGGCGATGTAACAGGTGACATTACTGGCAGCGTAACAGTTGGCGCAACTAAAACACTAGACGTTGATGGTACAGTATTAATTGACGGTGTAGTTGGCGCAAGTAACATAGATGGAGTTGACATTGGTCAGGTTACTCCTCGCGATGGTAAGTTTAACACACTTGATGTCATGACTGGTGCAACATTTGATACCAATGCTGGTATAGATCTAGATAACGGCAATGTTACAATGACATCCGGCCAGATAACGCTAACAACACCAGGTACAGCAATTACAGCTTCTACAGGTATTATTGAAGGCGATACAATTATAGCCAACACTACGTTTAGAGGTGGCTTAGAAACAGCAGCCGGCGGCGGCGGCTCAGAAAACACATTCCTATCAAGTGGTATAACTCTAAGAACTGGTGGTCTGTCTACTGTTAATGGTAGTATCAGCAGTTCAGGTAGCGGCGACATTACAACGCAAAGTGGTAACATTATTACTACTACTGGTGACATTCAAGCACCGGGCGGTGACATAACTGCACAGTCTATTACAGCGTCACAAAGCTTGCTTGGACCACTAGGGCTTGCCGGTAACAGACAAGCAATAATTGCTTCTACATTAGATCTTGGATCAACTCTAGATGTAACTGGTGTAACAAACTTTGACGGCGTAGTAAACTTTAATTCAACTGCTGAGTTTAACGATGATATTCAGTTTAATACTAAATCAGATGGTAATCCATCAACAGCTAAATTCCAAAACATCGAAGTTGACGGTACATTTAATGTTACTGACTTGACAATTTCGACCTTTGCTGTTAACTCGCAACTAACAGTTAATTCAACTGGTGCATTTACTACTAATGGTCCTGCATCATTTAATCAAGTTGCAACCTTTAGTAGTGGACATACTACCACTATACCTATTGTAGACATTGACAGTGGTAACATTGATGGTGTTTCGATAAACTCTTCAACTATTGGTGATACTGCTCCGAGTACGATTCGAGCAACTTCACTAGAAGTAACCAGTAACGGAAGTATTAACTTTATTGGGTCAGGAGGAATTGCTCTTGGATCCGGCGACATTACTACAACGACTGGCGGAATTTCAGTTGGTGGTGATATTAGTACTACTTCTAATTTAATAATTACAGGTACATCAACCTTAACTGGACTAGTTACATCTTCGGGAGCTGGTTCAGGATTTGTAGGAAACCTAAAACAACCTGGTGCTGTTCCTAGCGTAATTGTAAACGTAGGAGCCGAAGGTGATACAGCAACATTTACTGGTGACTTAGATGGTAAGATTGGTCTAAATACGCCCACAACAGGTGCATTTACAAGCATTGATGCAAACAGTACTACTACTGCTTCAACCTTTAGAACAATTGATACAGTAAACCTTGAAGCCGACAATGTTACTGTCACAGGCGGAACAATGGACGGTGTTGTAATTGGCGGCACTAATACTGCCGATGCTACTGTTGACAACCTAACTGTTGACGGAAATGTTACAATTACCGGCGGCACAATGAACGGTGTTGTAATCGGCGCAACAGATACTGCAAATGCAAGCTTTGACGACGTTACTGGTACAAAAATTGTAGCCACAACGTATCTAAAAGGCGACCTTGTTAATTCTCTAAATGCTACAAAATATAATCATGTTACTAATACATTCGATCTTGATCAATTAAATGCTGCTAGTGCAGATATTAATGGCGGCACAATGGACGGTGTATCTATTGGCCAAAGTGTTGCATCTCCTACTATTCGCGGAGACCAAATTACAGCAGTAACAAAGTTTATTGGTAGAGTAGAAGCACTTACTGGCACATCTGAGTTTAATAATGTTGATGCTGCCACAATAGAAACTGGTACTCTTACAATTGATCCAGGCGGCTCAATAGATGCATCAGCTGGTAGTATTACAGGTAATATAACTTCTACAGGAACATCACAGTTTAATAACATTACACTAGCAGCATCAGCAGGTAATACACCAAATATTAACGCAGCTACAGGAACTGCAACATTTGACGAGTTTACTGTTAATAGTGCACTTACTGCTACAAACGTAGATCTTACAAACGGCGACATAGCCGGCGCTAACATAACCGGCGGTACAATCAAAGGTGTTCCAATCGGAACAGCTTCGGTAGCTGATCAAAACGATATCTACGGTGAAACAATTACAGCATCGCAAGAATTCTTAGGTAGAATTAGACACCTATCTGGCACAAGTCAGTTTGACGCTGTTACTGTTGCTCAAACAATTACAGCAAATCTATTTTCAGGACCATATGAAGGTGTAGGTAATTTAACCAACGGTAGTGTAATGACAAGTGGTACTATTGCAAGTACTGTTATTGGTGAAGACGCACTAGGCAACGATGCTAGAGCAGCTATTAAAGGTACAACCATCGACTCTACACAAGGCTTCTCCGGACGTATTGTTGACACAACAGCAGGCGGTAGTACATTCCAAGTAATTGACGTACAAAGTGGTACAGCAACATCTAACTTTGTTAAGTTAAACGTTAGTGGCGAATTTGGAACAGACAACGCTCAAATCGAAGGTGGCTTGATAACAGGTACACAAATTGGTACAGATACATCTGTTGAGAATGGATACTTTGATGATCTAGCAGCACAAAAACTTTGGCGCATCGGATCAACTGATGTTGCTCCGCTAGCTATATCAGCAGAAATAAATGCAAACACAACTGCTGCTATTAGCTCTGGAGCATTTGCAGTAGATGGTGTTACTCCAACTGATATCTTCCGTCAAGGCTACTTTACTAACCTTGAAGTTACTAACCTAGTTATTAACGATCAAATTCAACTGGGTCAAACACTAAATGTTACAGACATTACTGTTAGTAACGATCTAACAGTTACTGGTCAAACACAACTTGGCGCATCAGACTTGCACATTGTTGGTACAGAAATTATCCTTAACTTTGGCGCTGACCAAGCACAAGGTGTTGGCAACGGTACAGGTACTGCTGGATTTACTGTAAACAGAGCGTCATCGGGCGGTAGTAGTTTAGCAAGTGTTAGACTCTATTGGGACGAAGTAAACGACGAATGGTCAATCGACAATGAAAACTTTACAACTGGCGGTAATATCAAAGCTTCTACGTTCTTAGGAAACATCAACACTGCTAGTGGTACATCAGTGTTTAACAACATAAATGTAAACGGTACATCTACTCTAAGTAATGTTGCAATTGCAAATGGTAATATTACCGGAACTCAACTTGGATCTTCTACACTAGCAGATCAAGCTCAGATTTTTGGTACAACAATTAAAGCTACAACACGCTTCGAAGGCCTAGTAAACAGTGGCACCGGTCTAAGCACTTTTAACGAACTAGCAATCACTGGAGACGTTACAGCAACCGGAGCAATTGATGCAGCAGGTGGCATTGAGGGTGTTATGACAATTAGTCCAACTAGTACAATGGACTTGGCAAGAATTACCAACAGTGAAATTGGTATTCCTGCAACAGATGACGGTAGCTTTACTGAAGCTTCTGCTGCAAGATTTACAATATTAGAAGCAAGTACATCTATTACTGCACCAACTATTACTGCATCCTCAAAATTCGAAGGCAGTCTTGAAGGTGCAGTTGATGCACGTAACACTGTTATCGGTGTAGGAAGTGCTACACAATCACACTTTGACCTTCTAGATACAACCAGTGATTTGTATGTAGGCGGTAACATAACAATGTCAGCTTCGTCAAAAATTACTGCTCCAGAACTTGAAGTTACAAGTAATGTTAGTTTCCAAGACTTGTTAGTACAAGCTAACCTAACAACTATCGGTAACTTTAATCTAGGCCCTGATTCAGACCCAGCAGGCGTTTCGCCAACATCAACATTTAGTGTTATTTCAGGTACAGGCGCAACAGTAATCGGTGATAGTACAAGCTTAACCAAAGCAAATGCTTCTCTGTTTGTTCATGGACAGATTACAACAGACAATGATCTACTAGTAAACGGAAATACCACACTTGGTAATGCAACTACTGATACAGTTACATACAATGCAAAAGTAGCATCAGACATACTGTTTAGTGGACCTACTAACGAAATTGGTGACACAACTAATAGAGTAAATCGCATATATGCAAATGTTATTGATGCATCAGGTGATGTTACTATTACAGGTGACTTAACAGTTAACGGATCAACTACAACTCTAACTACTGAAGAAATTAAACTAGCAGATGCTAAAATTGAATTAAATTATGAGCTAACTAACACTGATACTGCACAAGATTCAGGTATATCTGTAAACGCAGGCGTAGACGGAATAAAAGAATTTATATGGCAAGCAAATCCAGGACAATGGAACTTTGGTGCTGCTAATAGACTAGTAGGTGGTGAAGTACAATCAAATCTATTAGATGCTTCAGGTAACATAATAGTTGACGCAACATCGAGAAATGTTGATGTTGCAACAATTGACACATCGGGTCTTGCAAGCCTCGGTGTACTTAATGTTGGTGCAAATGCAAGCGTTGGCGGAAATCTTAGTGTTGTTGGTACAAGTATATTCCAACAAGCTGTTACTATTAATACACTAACAGTGCCAAACGCTATTTTGATAGCTGATGGTTCAAATAGAGTGTCGTTTGACGGAGACTTTAAATTTACTGGATCTAACTTTATTATCGAGAACCTAGGCGTTGAAAAGTTTAATGTCAACGCATCTACTGGTAGTACAGTTATAGGACAAGATCTAGAAGTAGCAAATGATCTTGATATTGTTGGTGGTGATTTTAGAATTAATTCAAATCAATTTATTGTTGACAACAGCGGTAATACTGATATTGCAGGTACACTTGATGTTGCAGGAGCAAGCACATTTGATGCAGCAGTTAGTGTTGGTACAGCTCTAACAGTAGGAACAACTGCAACAATTACAGGCTTGTTAAATGCAAACGGCGGAATACAAACAGGCGCAAATCTGTTTACTGTAAATGCTGGAACAGGCTCTATTACAACAGCTGGTACTATTACTGCTAATGGAATTGCAAATCTAAATGGCGGCATTGACGTTGCTTCGAGCAAGTTTACAGTTAGTGCAGTTAACGGTAACATCACAACCGATGGTAGCCTAACAGTAGACGTATTGACTACATCGGAAGATATCCGTGTTAATACACTGCTAGGAGATCAAATTGTATTTGCTAATGCATCCAAAGACCTAACTGGTGATTCAAACTTTGCATACGATACAGCTAACTTTGTTATTGGTGGCAATAAATTTGATGTAGAAGTATCAAGCGGTAATATTGCTACCGAAGGTACACTTACTACACAAACTGGTGTTATTATTGAAAATGCAGGAACACTGGTAATAAAAGACGCCAATGATCCAGCAAACAATACATTTACTGTAGCAGGTGCGTCTGGCAACACAACAATCGCAGGTACAATTACTACACAAGATATATCAAACCCATCGCGTATTGCAGCAGGCGGCTTACAACTTGCAAACACTACAACCAATAGAATATTACTTGCAGGTGCAAACGAATTAGTAACTGACGATGCAGATCTAGTATTCAATGCAACACAACTTAATATCGGCGAAGGTAAATTCACAGTACAAAGATCTACCGGTACAACATTCATAGACGGAGACTTGCAAGCTGAAGGAACTACAACCTTAAATATTGTTAACACATCAGGTGCTATCAGTCTAAACAGCCTAGATAATGCAACTAGCACATCTACTGGTGCACTAACAGTTGCAGGCGGTGTTGGCATTGCAAAAGATGTTTACATAGGTGGAACAGCTAACCTAGGTAATGCAGTTATAATTACAGGCGGTGACATTACTGGTACAAACCTAGGTAGTAATGCATTTAAAGTTAATGTTATTGCTCAAACTGTTGACACTGTTGACTTAACTGCTAGTGGCGTAATTACAGGTACATACGAAACAGGCACAACCTACAGTGTTGATATTAATAATGGTTCGATCGACGGCACAACAATCGGTGCCGACGAGGCTAATGCAACAACTGTAACAGGTACAACTGTAAAAGCACTAACTAGCTTTAGCGGTAATATTAATTCAACAACAGGTTCAGTAGGAACTGACTTCTTGGTAGATACTGTTATCACAGGAAATATTACAAATAATAATCCATCAGGCGGTACAGCAACAGCAACGTTTAACGGCGATGTAAGTATATTTGGTGATACAACAATAAGATCTGGTTCTATTGATGACGCAGTAATCGGAAATACAACGCCACGCAACATTACTGGTTTAACTATTGTAGCTGACACACGCTTTGAAGGTAACATAGATTCAGATGGTACTGAAGCTAGTTTAAATCAACCTACATTTGTTGACCAAACAGTATCGGGTATTTTACGAAACGATTCAGTTAACTCAGAAGCGTTCTTTAGAGACTTGAACGTATCGGGTAGCTTTAGTCCGGCAAGTATGTCGCTAACAGGCAATCTAAGCGTTGACGGCGACGTAGACTTTAAAACTTCAATTATTGATATTAACAGCGATCAGACTGCTGGACAAAATATTGGTATAAGAGCAAAAAGCTCGCTAGGTGATAAAGACTTTGTATGGGCAGACAGTACATCGAGATGGACTATCGGAACTGAAACACTACAAGGTGGTACTATTGTTGCAACAGTTGGATTTACTGGTGACGTAACTGGTAATGTAACTGGTGACATTACAGGCGACATATATGCAAGCAACGGTACAAGCAAGATAGTTGAAAGTGGTACTAACGGTACTGATGCTATCTTTATCGGTGATATTCAGGGTACAATTAATAATTCTACACTAACTAACACAATGGGCAGCGTAGATGCATTGTTAGATCTTTCAACATTCCATAGTATTGTTGTAAACAATACACTACAAACTGTAGGCGAGCATACTGCTAGTGGTGGTATTGTAGGTAATATTAAAGGTAATATTCTAAGTACAAACACCAGTAGTGTTATTTTAAATACTTCAGCTGCAACAGCAGTTTACACTGGTGATGTTGTAGGTAATGTAAGCGGTGCTGCAACCATAAATGGTACAGCTATTACATCATCGGGTCTTGGTAAATTTAACAGTGCAGAAGTTGATACTACACTAGAAGTTACTGGCCTATTAACTGCAACAACTGGGGTGTTAGGCAACATTCGAGGCAATGTACGCAGCGGATTTGATAACGCTGTAGTAGTTGATACTACTACCGCTACCGCAGAGTTTACAGGTGACTTAACAGGTGATGTAGATGCTAGCAGTATACAAACTACTACACTTAGTACACTAGGACTTGCAACACTGCAATCTGCACAGATTAATACTACGCTAACAGCAACCGGTGCAATTAATGCCAACGGTGGACTAACAGGTAATATTACATCAACAGGAACCAGTACGTTTAGTGGAACAGTTAACCTAAATGGAGCAACAATAAATAATGCTGCATTTGATTTACAAGGTGATTTGACTGGTAATGCAGATACAGCATCAGAACTAGATCACTCAGTAACTTATAATGTTACTGGCGCTGTAGCAGGATCAGTAACAACTACGCTATCTGGTAATACAGTAAATATTGCTACTACTGCACAAGCTGATCAGTTTACGTTGGGTACACATACTGTTGGTACATATGCTTCTCAAGTAACAGTAGCAGGCAACGGACTAACAGCAACTCCAGTGGGTGCAAGTGATGGCACAGCATATGTAGTTACTTCAAATGCTACAGATTCTAATTCAGCTAACACTGTAGTATTCCGTGATGCAAACGGTGACTTTGCAGCAGGTGAGATTACCGCAGCTAAACTAATAGGCGATGTAAATGGTGATATCGAAAATAGCGATGGTGCTGTTATACTAGCAGCAAACGGCGGTGTAACTCTTGCTGAATTTACCGGTAATGTTACAGCCGCAAGCGGTACTAGTGTGTTTAACAATGTTACTATAAATGATACAGCAACAATAACCAAAGTAGATATCGGCACTGTTGGAAATGTTGGCAATATTGACTATACTACAATCGGTGCCACAGGCGCAGCAGATGGTACATTTACATTGCTCGAAGGCACAACAGTAACAGCTACTACAGGATTTGACGGTGACTTAACAGGTGATGTATTAGCAAGTGACGGTTCAACAATTATTAACCATGTTACAAAAGCAATTGCAGTTTCTAACTTAGACGCTATTATTGGTGCTAACGCTCCAACAAGTGCAACATTTACAAATGTAACAGCAACCGGTGCTGTAAACCTTACTGGTGCAACTACAACAATAGACGGCGGCACAATAAACGGTACAGCAATAGGCGGCACTACAGCAGCAGCTGGTACCTTTACAACACTTGAAGCTGATTCACTTGATACCGGTACTGGGTCAATAGACGGCGGCACAATTACTAGTACAGGATTTGTAGGGCCACTTGCAGGTGCAGTTACAGGTACTATTGGAGCAGGCACTAAAAATACAGGCGGATTTACTGACCTAACAACTACAGGTTCTGCTACAATAGGTACAACACTTACAGTAGAAGGCGGTTTAGCTAAACTAGATAATGTTGATATTAACGGCGGAAACATCGACGGTACTACAATTGGCGCAAGTGTAGCTAATAGATCTACTATTGGTGCTCTTGCTATCGACGGCACAGTAATTAGTGCATCAACTAGCTTTGAAGGAAAAGTTGGTGTGTCGGTACAAAACACTGGTGCATTTACTACCGTAGACGCAACCGAAATTACATCATCAGGAGACATTAATATCTCAGCTGGCGCAGGCGGCTTGTTTATAGGCGGCGGCACAGTTGTTATTGACAATAACAAAGATGCTACACTAAACGATCTAACACTAACAGGTAGCTTTGCTCCGGCAACAATCGATGTTGGATCTGGTAACTTTGTAGTTGATTCATTAGGTAACGCAGCAATTGCAGGCAACCTAACAGTAAGTGGATCGACTACAACAGTTAATACAGAAACTATTCTACTTGCTGATAATATTATTGTTCTTAACAGTAACGCAACATCTGCAGAAGATGGCGGTATGAATATTAATCTAAGCGGCGGTGTTAGCAAAGAATTCAAATGGCTATCAACATCGACAGGAACCGGCGACCTAGGTAACGGATACTGGACAATCGGTGCTGAAGAGTTTAGAGCAGGCGACATCGAAGTAACTGGAAATATTGATGCAGACACTATGACTGCAACAGGATTTACCGGTGCATTGACTGGTAATGCTTCTACAGCCAGTGCATGGGAAACAGCAAGAACTATTACTTTTGCAGGTGGCGATGTAACAGGCTCATTTACTACTGACGGTAGTAGTGATGTTTCTAATATTGTACTTACAGTTGAAGCTAACAGTGTTGCACTGGGTACAGATACAACAGGTAACTATGTTGAACAAGCAACAACAGTAGGTAATGGTATTAGCGGATCGGTCAATGCAGAAGCAGGCACATTTACTGTAACTTCTAATGCAACTGATTCCAATGTACCGTCAACTACAGTATTTAGAGATGCTAGCGGTAACTTTGCAGCAGGTACAATTACAGCAAACCTAACAGGCGATGTTACTGGATCAATAGGTGCAACAACTAGAGATACTGGTGAATTTACAACTATAGAAACTGACAGTAATACTTCTGTAGGTGGAAGTTTAACTGTTACAGGTGTAACAAATCTAAACGATAATGTAACAGTAGCTACTGGTAAATCACTAAGTTCGGATACAGTTGCATTTACAGGCGGAACAATTGACGGTACAGCTATTGGTACAGCTATTGGCGGCGCAGCAGAAATTAAAGGTACTACTATTACAGCAGGAACAGGATTTGTTGGCGATCTAACAGGTAATGTAACTGGTAATGTAACTGGTAACGCTGATACTGCTGACGTTGCTGATGAATTTAGTTCAGCAGTAACAGTTGCACTAACAGGACCAATTACTGGCTCAGCAACGTTCACTACAGCAGGCGATACTGCAAGTATTGCAACTACAATTGGCAATGATACTGTAACACTGGGCACGCATACTGTTGGTAATTATGTACAAAGCGCATCAACAACGGGCAATGGTATTAGTGGTTCGGTAAATGCTGAGTCTGGTACGTTTACTGTTGTGTCGAATGCTACGTCAGCAAACACAGTAAGTACATCTGTATTTAGAGACGCCAATGGTGACTTTGCAGCAGGTACAATTACAGCTGACCTAGTAGGCGACATTTACAATAGTGGTTCTAATAAGATATTAGAAACTGGAACCAGCGCAACTGATGCAATTCTCAACGGTAATGTACAAGCAACAGCTGGCACAAGTGACTTTAACAATCTTACTGCAAATGACATTGCAGTAAGCACTAAATTTACTGCTGATACAACTAATGGTGTTAGTATTACTGATGGTGCTATTACAGGTACAACAATTGGTAGCTCAGTTGGCGCAGACCAAGCTACTATATATGGTACAGTAATCACAGCAAGTACTAACTTTGAAGGAAATATTACAGGTAATGTCACTGGTAATTTATTATCAGGTGGTGATGTTATTGATGGTAATGTTACTGTTGGTGCAGGCAATACATTATCAACTACAGGTACATTTACAGTTGCACCGGCATCAGGCGGCTCTACTCTAAATAACGTTGTTATTGGTAACCTAACTCCTGCTAATGCTTTCTTTGTAGACTTAGAAGCATCAACAATTGATACTGGTACTGGTAATATAGATGGTGGTATTATTACTGCTGCAACAAAACTTGTCGGTGACTTAAACGAAACTAACACTACTAAAAACGGTTTCCTTAACAACTTTACGTCAACAGGAACAGCAACATTTAATGATGTTAGTATCGGTGGTAACATTAGCTTTGCTGACTTGAGTATTGGTGGTATTCTAACAGCAGAAGGTGGCCTTAACATTGATACCAATACATTTACACTGTCTGCAGATGCACAGCTAGCAGCAAATGCCGTTGCAGGTATGGTTGTTAACAGAGACGTAGCAGGCGATGTAAGATTTATTTGGCAAGAGAATGCAAGCCAAACAGGCGGAACTTGGAGTACAGAAGCGCAGTCACTATATGTTGGCAATGATCTAGAAGTAGGCGACAACCTAACAGTAACTAACAACATTACAATATCAAATGGATCACTAACTGGTGACATTACATCTACTAGTGTAGACATAACAGGCGGCACAATAGAAGGTACAACAATTGGTGCTACTACTGCTTCTAGTGGTAAATTTACTACAATTGAAACTTCAGGTAGTGCTACAATTGGCGGGAACCTAACTGTAAACGGAACATTGACTACAGTTAATTCAACTGAACTTACTGTAGCTGACAAGATGATTACTATTGCAGATGGTGCATCGACACTAAACCCAAGCAGTACTGGTCTAGCTCATCTAGCAGGTATTGAAATTGGTACAACTGGTGTTCAAATTGTATACAGTGAAAGTTCAGAAAGATGGGAATCAACAACATCGTTTGATGTTTCCGGTACACTAACTGCAACAACATACAAAGGTAACATTGAGTTAACTTCGTCACACAGTGCAGACTTTAGCCAAGCAAGTTCTGTATCATTTAAAGATGATGCTATCAGCGGTAACGCAATCAACGGCGGAACAATCAACGGTGTTACAATTACAAATATGACATCTAGTAACGTTGATATTAGTGGCGGAACTATTGTTAACACATCAATCGGTGAACTAGGCAGAAGTTCAGGTAAGTTTACAACAATAGATGCAAACAGTACAATTAATGCAACTGGAAATATCAGTGCAAGTACAATGAGTGCAACTACGTTTACTGGTGCACTAAGCGGTAATGCTACTACTGTCACTAACGGTGTTTACACAACCGATACTGGTACTGTTACAAATACTATGCTTGCAGGGTCAATTGCAAATGCAAAACTAGTTAACGATGATGTAACAATTGGTACAACTTCTATTGCACTCGGCGCAGGATCAACAACACTTGCAGGTCTAACAAGTGTTACATCTACAAACTTTGTAGGTAACATTGACGGTGACATATCAGGTAATGTACTTGACAGTGTAGGCGGGACATTAGTTAACAATACTACCAAGTTCTTTAACGGTAATGTTAATACATCAAGCGGAACATCTACATTAAATAACCTATCTACAGCTGGCGCTATTATATCAAATGGTACTGCGACATTTAACGGAGCACTCGAAGTTACAGCTGGAAATACTGCAACATTTGATGATATTACTATCAACGGTGATCTATCGTTTAGCAACTTAACATTACCAGGTAATTTACAAGTACAAGGCACTGCTGACTTTTATGCAAGTAAAATTACACTTAATGCAGACAGCGGCGCTGATATAGATGCTGGTATTACTGTAAATAGAAACGGAGGCGGCTCAGTAGAGTTCTTCTATGATACTAGCGGATCGAGATGGTCAACTGGTGGAGAAGATCTAGTAGCAGGCGTAGTTATTGCAGACCTAACAGGCGATGTTACTGGTAACGTCACATCCACTAGTGTAGACATTACAGGTGGTACAATTAAGAGTACTTCAATCGGTAGCGGCGGCGCAGCAAGCACCGGCGTGTTCACACAAATGGACACAGTAAATGCACAAATTACTGGTGGTAATATTATCAATACACAAATTGGTGATAACGCTAATAGAGACACTGGATACTTTACAAACATATTTGTATCCAATACAGTAAGCGGTGACCTAGACGGTGATGTTACATCAACTGGAGCAAGCTCGTTTACTAACTTAACTGTAACAGGCGGTTCAATTAATAATACTACAATTGGATCTACAACACATGTATCAGGTAAGTTTACAACGCTAGAAGCAACCAATGGACTTACGCTAGCAGGCACAACAAACTCATCAGGTGCAATTAATACTACTGGTAATATGAGTGCTGCTATAATTACAGCAACAACAAGATTTGACGGTGACCTAACAGGTAATGTAACTGGTACTGTATCAACACTATCAAACCATAGCACAGCAGATCTTGCAGAAGATCCAGCTGCAACCAGCTCAAGTGGTACACAATACTTTACTACTGCTAGAGTTGATTCACACTTGTCAGGTGGCACAGGTGTAACTTATGCTAGCGGTCAGATCAGTATTGGCCAAGATGTTAGTACAACATCAAACGTTACATTTAACGATGTTGACGTTGACGGTACGCTTACTGTTGCAAGTTTGTCGTTTACTGATCTAACAGTTACAGGTGACCTAACAGTACAAGGACTTACAACTTCACTAGAAACAGAAACTATCGAACTTGCAGACAATATCATACTACTCAACAGCAATGCTACTGGTAGTGCAACTGCTAATGCAGGTATTGAAGTAGAAAGAGGAAGTGATGTTAACGTATCGTTTGTATGGGACGAGTCAACCGATCGTTGGACACTCGCAGGTGAAGATCTTGTAGCCAACACGTTTATAGGTGATGTAACAGGCGACTTAGCAGGTAATGTTACAGCAACATCAGGTACTTCGAACTTTGTAAATATTACTTCAGCTACAGGCGATATTGAAGCAACAGTAGGTACAATATCTGCACCAGTCGGCGGCTTCACAGGTAACGTTACTGGTACTGTATCAACTCTGTCAAACCATGATACGGGTGACTTAACAGAAGGCACAAATCTATATTATACTGATGCAAGAGTTGAAAATAGACTAAACGGTAACTTGCTTACAAGCATAATTCCAAATACAGATGATACATATGATTTAGGTAGCCCAAGCTTCAAATTTAGAGATTTGTACTTAGGACCAAACTCAATTAATATGGAAGGCAGAAACATTATTGGGCTTGATGTTCCTAGTGACACATTTAGGTTCGAAGGTCAAGCAAACGATCATATCAATGTTAAAGCAACTGGCGTCGGTAATGTTATTTTAACTGCATCTAACTATATCAAGCTAGAAGGCAATGTTCAATTTGACAAAGACAATGAGATTGGTACTGAAGTACTAGACGCATCCGGTAATCTTACTATTGGTAATGAATATACTATCAAGTCTTCTGGTACAACAGACTGGAATACTGTAGCAGGCACGTCTGGTGTTACATATAATGCAGGCGATGTATTTACAGCAGCAACAACTGGTAGCGGTTCAGGTACAGTGTACGAAGGATTTATGCAAGTTAAAACTCGCATTAATATGAACGGTCAAAAGATTTATAACCTAGGCACACCTACACAAGCCAGTGATGCTGCTACAAAAGCGTATGTTGATAACTTTAACACTGAAATAACAATTTCAGGCGATGCAGGTGCAAACGATGTAATTAGTTTAGCAGATGATGTATTAGATTTTGAAGGTTCAACTTTTGGAATTTCAACAACAATTTCAAATAATAAAGTAACATTTGATCTACAAGATAACATACAAACTGATACATACAGAGCACTCGACGGTGGCATCTACATTGATAGCGATATAAGTAATAATTCATTCTTGTACTTTGATGCTGCACAAACCAGTACACCATCTAGCACAGGCACACACGGTCTTGTAGTTGATCGTGGCACAAGTACAGATGCTCAGTTACTTTGGAATGAATCATCTGATAGATGGACATTTAGTAACGGAGGCACAACTTATAATATTCCAGAATCATCAGAGTATGACAGATATGATCAATGGCGTATGCAAGGTGACAGTGGCTCGGTTCAAGTTGCAAGCGACGAATACGTTCTATTCACAGAAGGTACGTCAGATGGTGTATCTTTCGCAACTGCCGCAGTTGATTCAGCAACAGCTACAGGTTCTGGTACACCTATCGAAATGCAGTTTAGTATTACTAACACTGACAAAGGTAGTTCGCAAAATATCTATAAAACTATCAGTGTACAAAATGAAAATGGCACTGATAAGTCACTAGATTCTACTGCAAATAGTAATACTGATACGCTTACATTTAAAGATGGCGCAGGTATTGCAATTACAAGACCTAGTGCAGATGTTTATCAAATTGCACATACTTCGGTAGGCGGCGCTGACATTGATGCAAATCCATCAAATGGATTGTATACATTTGTTAATGATCTAGAAGTTACTATAGACAGTGAAGGACACGTTACCGGCACTAACGTAGGAACAAAAACAATAGATCTATCATGGCACTTCCTTGACAGTGATGGCACAGATCATGATGTTGTTCTAGACGATACTGCTAATCATGCAATCAAGCTTGTTGACACAGGTGGTATTACAGCCAATTGGACACAAACAGCAAATGGTTCAACAGCAAATCCTGCAACACTTGAACTAAGTATCAATGATACAAAAATTGATTCGGATCTATCATTTAACGATACATATGGTATTAACTTTGGTACTGACAGTGATGCAGAACTGTACTACGACAACATATCACTAAATCTAGACATGAACGGCTCTCAGACTATATTGTTTAGAGACGGTGCAAACAGTAATGCTAATAGATTCTCCTTTGATACTGCAACTGGTGATTTTACTGCAACTGGCGATGTTACAGCGTTCTCGGATGCTAGACTAAAAGATAATGTAGAAACAATTGACGGTGCTTTGGATAAAGTTACAGCAATGCGTGGTGTTACATTTGATAAAGATGGCAAAAAAGGTACTGGTGTTATTGCTCAAGAAATAGAAGAGATTCTTCCTGAAGTAGTAAATAATAGTGGAGAGTACAAGTCAGTTGCATACGGTAACGTAGTTGGTGTACTAATTGAAGCTATCAAAGAATTGAAAGCAGAAATAGACGAATTGAAAAAGGGTAAGTCTTAATGCCAATAGTAAATAGCGGAACAGTATCATTAGGTGATTTACAAGATGAATTTGGCGGTACGCCGCCGACTGAACTTGAAGAATATTATCGTGGACTAGAAGTACCTGATGCAATTGAAAATCAAAATGTTCCAACATCAGGTACTGTTAGTTTAAGTGACTACTACGGTTCACAAAATATTACTTACATAATCAATTTAAGTTTTAGTAATTCACCGACTACAATTATAACTGACACTGTTCCTCTCCAAGTGGAATATAACAGTCCTGGTACTGTTTCATTACCTATACCCGATTATGTAAATAAAGTTTCAACTGTGCTAGTAGGCGGAGGCGGCGGCGGTGCAGCCGGTAAAGCCAACTCAAATAGTACTGTATTTTACAATAATCCCGGTGGAGGCGGCGGTGCCCTAGTATGGGCCAATGATATTACTGTTGATCCGTTATTAACTTATAATGTTACTGTAGGCAGCGGAGGTTCTGGCGCTGTTTATAATGCTTCAAAAGCTTTAGGTGGCAACGGCGGTGCTACTAGTACTAATTTGCCTAATGCTGGTATTGCTTATGGCGGCGACGG
>P_2C_Liq_2_UnCtyDRAFT_1000004_pt1 | contig 76405 bp, 50 predicted proteins | sample Pon2CUnioCityCA_FD_10236 | JGI IMG/M metagenome (IMG submission 10236) | reverse complement strand
TCATTAACTGGATTCTTGCTACGCCATACATGAACATGATCTTGTTGATGCTCAGGTACTTTATAATCGAACTTAAAATCATCCATGATTACAGCATCGCCGTCAACAATCCAAAACATCTTAGTAAAACATTTTTTAGCAGCAGCGACGTGTGCTTGATGTATTCCTTTAACACCGTGTACTCGCTTTGCTCTAGGAAACTGTTCTTTTAGTGCCTGCCAATTATCGTCTGCATTAGGTTCTTGATAGCTTATGAATACTATATCATACATTTCTTTATTGTATTACCTTTTATTGTTTTTGTCTAGTATTTTATAGATAATTATTTTCTAAATCTTCAAACATTTTTATACCAAGGTACCATAGAAACATATCAAATGGCGACTTATGTAAAGGACTCATATTCCAAAATATAACAGGTATTAATTGTTGAACTTTTTTGTAATCCCATCCTTTTGAATGTATAAATTCTTTTAGTATTTGTTGGTAAGTATCAATCTCATCTATATTTGGAATTTTAATAGTAACTTCTGTTCCAGTTATTTCAAAATCAAAATTATGTTTTTTTATACTTGCATAATTGACTATAAATCCTCCAGCCATTTTTGCTAAGTCGTAATATATATCACCGTAGTCAACTACGTCGGCAAATTCATGTCTCCAGTCAATTAATAAAAAGTCTCCAGATTTGTTTATAATGATGTTGTCAAATTGTAAATCGCCGTGTATAAACCCAGGTAATGTATTAGTTGAAAGATATTGCCAGTCAATTTTATCTAAGTATTCTAGATGTGATTTTATCTGTATACCATTTACGTGTGTTACATTTTGTAAGACAGGATACTTATCTAAGAACTTTTCTATCCTACCTATCGTCTTATCTTTATAAAATAGCATAGCCGATTGCGATAAGTCACAATTTACAGATGTCCATACATTATTGTCGAGCCAATTTAATAATTTTTTAAATACTACTGGATTATTAAACGAGTATAATGTTTGTCCGGGGGCAAAGTCATGAGCCATAAACTGCCCTTTAACTATACAATTTGAAGGGAATACGTCAGGATTTAACTCAGGCTTTCTGTTTTTCTTTCTCGGAACCGTACTATCAAGCCACCATTTTACCACACGATTATTGCAAATATAAGTAACTTCGTCTTTTTTACTAAAATCAAACTTTTGACTTTTTGCTACTTCTGTTTGATACATCTTAGGATTACCGAAGTCTAACCAACTGTCTAATTTTTTACACATATTTCCGGGCTGTATTAATTGTATAAATTCATTATCGTTTAATTTGCTTAATTTAGTGAAAAAGTTTTCCCATTCACTAATATACATTAGCCCCGACCAAGCAGTCCAGTCGTTTGGTGCATCTTTTTTAAATGTAATTTCTTGTATTATATTATTATTTGTTTTAAACATTGTGTACAAATGACTATCACGTTGCGGAATATTTTTTACATAATAGCAATCGTGCGTAGGAGTATCAGCAACTACAGGTTCATTAAAATAGGTATCACATGTAATATACCAAAATGGACTGTTAATATAATCTTTACATTGTAACAAGGAATATCCGGTGCCGGCTTTGTTGCTTTCCCAATCAACTTCTACAAATGTGATATCTCTGTCACTATATGCAACTGCACAAAAATCCTTAATCTGATCTGCTAAGTATCCCACTGGCATAACAAAACGGGTATCTACAGGGAATTGATCTATAATATGTGCAATAACTGGTTTTTCTTTATAAGGTAACAATCCTTTGTTGAGGTGTTTAGTATAATCACCCATTCGAGTTCCTAGACCAGCAGTTGGTAAAATTACTGTATTTTTAATTTCCATTATTCCAACCATTCTTTTTAATTTGTTTCAGTGCAATTTTTGCTGCTACTTTGTGTCCTTTGGCACTAGTATGCATACTAGGAAGATCGTCAGGATATTTAACTGACAGTAATCCCCAGCTTAACTCCATATGATTACTATTATCAATCAGTACGTGATGTTTTGATTTGTTGATGTTTTCAGTACCTATTAAATGTTTTATGTTTGCATTTTTTAGTGCAATATGACACATTGCCATTGCGCCCAAGCTGTGCATCCTGTTTATGCGACGATCGTGTATCTGTTGAGCATAATCGTATAATATTCTAGTTCTATGTTTAGGTTCGTTGTGAAACCTCTCGTAGTACCCATTTAGATTTTCTAGACCTTTATCAACTACATTGTCAAAGTAATCAATTATGCCTAATAAATTTTCTGTAAAGATCTTTCCGTTATAACGACTGCTGTTATGCATTATATGAGATTCGCTATCTTTATGTGGCATATAACTTCCTGGCTTATACGGTGGATATTCATGGTAATTTATATCAAAGTTACTAATTTCACGGCCCGAACCATCATGTGCATCTTGTGCAAACCATTCTACCCTATCATAACTAGTATTCGTAATTAGCATCATATCGATATTATCAATATGTTCTATTGCATATAACACTTGTAAAAATATACTATAGTTTGTACTAGATCCTTTGGCAATATTTACAAGATCTAATCCTAATTTATTAGCTACTATACTTCCGTACGGTTCGTTTTTAAGATCACGGCAACCTATACCTTTTGCAAAACTGTCGCCGCATACAACAAGTTTTTTCATAATAAATTATTTTCCTTTATGTATGTTACTAATTCAGTTGCCCATGCTTCGTGTCCTGTTGGACTAGGGTGCCATCCTACTAACGGATCATCTACAGTTTCTTCAATAAAACTTTTGAATGTATTATTGGGTTGATCTTTTTTATAAAATCTTATTGGGTCAATTGTATTCCATAAAGATTCAAACGTTAAGTTTTTCTCAGTTCTTACTCCGTTATCAGAATATATATATCTACCTACTTTACAATCGATGCTCTTTAACTTCTCTGGCATATTAAGGTCTTCCCAGTTTTCAGGGCCTTCGTTTGGAGTTTGGTAAAACGCATTATAACATAACCAGTTAATATTATGAGTATTACAAAAGTTCTGAAATTGTAGTACTGTTGATACATAACGCGGTATATATTCTTCTGGATTCCACATATGCTGAACATATGTCTTCCATAATTTTTTCATTAGTCTATCATCAAAATGAGCACAATTTGGCCACAATCTAAACTTACGTGAAAAATCACCATTTTTCCACCAAAAACTGTTTCTTTCAGGACTTGTCCATCCTATAATTACAAATATATCATCTGTTGGTTTATTACGACCTAAATACTCTGTAGAAATATACGACATTGTCCTTTCTATTATAGTTCTGTTATCATCGGCAGGCCAACCTAAATTTACATAATCACAATCTAATTGTTTTGCCATATGGTATGGATAAATTTTCGGAATTCTGTAATAATCGTTTACTTCCTTTGAGTCATAATCACCCGGATGGGTATTTCTAGGATATTGTGCAGACAAATTAGGGTCTACGATTTCAGATCCAAATGTCCAACTATCACCATCAAAAATTAATTTCATTACATATACCACTCAAACCAAAGTTTTTTTATTTTATCGTAGTCTTCTACAGAGTCTAACCCTTGATCTCGCATAGTACTACGTACAATTGCATAATCAATCTTACAACTGTCAGGATGAATATTATGTTTTACTGCATACCGATATAATAAGGTACCTGGGCCTAGGTGCATAGTAGAGTCTATATCAATCGGCGGACCAGATGACATCTCTGCATTGCGTCTGAATTTATTTTTTAAATTGTAATACTTATATAAACCTGACATAACATCCATTATTTTGCTGGTGCCGAAAAACATAACATCGTCAAAACACTGCATATTAAATTCAGCTGAAAACCTATTTATTTTAGTTGCAGTATAGCAAGCGCTATCATCAATGTGGCAATAGAACGGAAAACGATTAGTAGGATTATATACAGTGTCAGGACGAGCCTTCACTACAATATCATATACAAAGTTGTTTTCTAGTTCGTACTGTTGTTTCAACAATATACTATATTCAAAACTATAAAATAAAGGGTCCCATGCTGATTTCCACTCGTTAGGATGGTATGCTGACATATGATATGCAACTGGCTTATATGTGTCTACTAATTCGTTTATATCGTTATGCTTCTTATCTACATACTCACTAATATCTGTTTTTGGAAATCTCCATGTATTGGTATCCCATGTATGTATAAAATAATCTACTGATATATCGGAATCTTTTGTTGGCGAAAAGTAAGTTAAAATATTTTTTGAGGCAAGTTTCCAATCTCGTATTTGTCCACTAAAACAAACTGCAACTCTTATTTTCTCTTTCATGATATTTCATAACCACCGAGCGGGCCGTAACCAAAATCTTGTTTTAATTTAACATATTCTGCGTCTCGGACTATTTTAGGATCATCAGATATTGTATCTAATGATATGTTAAACATTTTTGCATAAAAATATAATAGATGTTCCGGAGCTGCATCTGATGTCGGAGATATAGCTCTAGATCCTAATGTCGGCAACCACTGATAGAAATTTGACATCTTATCAAATGTTGGACTATCAGCATACCAAAATATATCACCTAGTCTCCTTTTAAACCACATTACATCATCTATTCCAGTATGACAAGAATAAACTGTATTAAATTTAGGGTTTAACAAATTTTCCATAGACCGAGCTGATAGACTTTTTTCAAAATAGAGATCATTTCTCATACGAACACACACATCGTAATTAAAATTATGTTTTATTTCATGCATTCTTTTTAAATGTGCAGAATACATGATCGAATAAAATTGTGGTGACATCCACGCATTGTTACATTCACCGTAAAGACGGTAGTCATCTGTTCCTATTTTGTCAAGTGCTTGCTGATCAAGTGTTTGCTGCGTTGAGTTCTTAGATGCTGTTATATTACTAATTTTGTAATCTACCGGATTAAGTTGTTTAATATAATTACCTATTTCGTCGTTAGGTAATATAGCCGCGTTATCAATAATATTACCACCATATTTCTCAGTAGCAATACTTTGCTGCAAAGTATTGTGATCCCAAATATGACAAAATACGTCAATTTCAGTTATACCATATGTTTTTTCTAGATTTTTAAATAACTTTTTCCAATTAATTATACATCTTTTCCACGTACGAAGTTGTCCGCTAAAACAAAATGCAACTTTTATATTTCTTTTACTTAGTTTATCACTCATAGATTAGACCACTTATAATATTCTTCTTCCATTTCAGGAAACGTTTTAAGAAAATTAGTTCCACGTCTTATGTCGTGATTATCAACAAACTTAATAAAATCACGACGATTTCTAATAACACTTTCATCAGTTTCATGGGCTTCGTCTGTGTTCATAACGAGATCATATAATCTTTTAAATTTATCTGCTTCCCATTGATAAAATCTGTTGTTTGCAGTGCCCATCCATGATGAATTTTGAACATTTTCATATACATATGTTACTTGATCGTATACATATGACTTAAATTTTTCTGGCATAATAAAAATAGTCTGGTGATGTGGATATCTTAAAAATGGAACGTCAAGGATTATAGGATGAATCTTTTTATCGTGACCACCATATTCTTTCTTTATATCTAGGATATCTTTACTAAACCGTTTAAAGCTAAACAAGCTTAAAAAGTTATATGTACTCATACAAGTAAAAGAACAATTTGGAACTTCTCTTAACACACGATGAATATTATCTAGCCATTGATTATAATTTAGTCCATGTCGTATATATTCTGCCTGAGCTCCATGTGCTTCGGCACTTGTAAATATTTTAAACTTTTTTACTTTACCTTCATTGCATATAATTTTGATTTTTTCAATAAAGTTGTTAAAGATTGCATCTGGTATACACATATTACTGTTAATCGACACTTCTAGATTAGGCTTTGGATTTGCTATTAAATCATCAAGTACTTTAAAAGTATCTTTAGAAAGCAATGGTTCGCCGCCTGTAATTCTAAAATGGTGTAAGTCTTTTGAAACATCAGGCCACCATTTCCAAAATGCTTCTACATAAGGATTATGTTCTCTATTGGGAATAGGCATTGCATCTGTTTCATGCAAATAATCTATATTGTTAAAATAAGTCGAAGTTGGATACGGGCCGTGCTGCTGTATTTCTTCCATCCACTTACTACTAACTTGTGGAGAACAATAACTACATTTAAAATTACATACACTACTAAAGCTAACTTCAAGATAACTAGGATTAACATTGTCGTCCCAAGGTTTAGATACAATGTCTTTTATATAAGGCTGAGCCCACAATTCAGAAGATTTATATGTTCTATCACTTATTCCGTCGCCGCCAGAATCTTCTACACGCCAACAATAATCACATTCTTCTGGACGTTCTCCTTCTAGCATTAGTTTACGCTGTTGTTTTTTAAAATTGGTATTGTGTAATGCGCTAGGGTTATCTTTTAATTCTTCAATAGGTATCTTATGTGGCACTGGATGGTGACAACTGTGTGTATGTCCGTTATGAAGGTGTAATGTAACTTGTTTCCATTTTGCTACGCAAAACGAACAACTGACATTATCTAAATCTTTTTTAATTAAACTAAGGTCCATTATTACTCCGGGTTAATAAATTGTTGGTTAGCAGTTCGAGCAGGATTTTGGTATACTGTTTTAAAAAACTTGCTTTGTCGTGAATCTAGCGGACTTTCTGCAATAGGAATTTCTAGTTCGTTTATAAGTTTAGAGCCATACTGTTCGATCTCATACCCAACGTCTTCAATTGATTCAAATGACACTTTCCACAAATCATTTAAGTATGTAAAATCACGAACATTAACATAATTCCAGTCTGTACACATAGTCATGTATAGACCTGCACGAGCTCCGAGTATTGCCCAATCTCCGTTTTCTGCATCTGCGCCCACCATTAACCAAATATATAGTCTATGTAAATTTTTCCAATGACTGTCCAGCAGTTGTTCTTTTGAAACACCGATGCCTTGATCCAGTGTCATTTTAACACCTTCGCGAAATCCTGCTCTCCATGCTTGATGTGGGGTATGATTATTCATTATTTCGCTGTAGGTTCCATTCATTTGAATATATTTTACATCCCAACAAAAGTCAACCTGTGCATGTGCGTTTTTAGGGTCTGCATTTTCGTGTGTGCGCATGTTAAGTACATATTTCTTTGGCCAACATTTAATTCCACCGTTACCATATGTTAGACCATTGATTGTATTCTTAGCAGTCCAACTAATAACACTGGTTGACAAATTAGCATGTTCGCTAAAGTCAATTTCTTGATTGAGAAATTTTTGATCAATAATGTTATCACCGTCTACGGTAATAAATCGATCAGTCTCTGATAGTTCTGCACATGCCTTGTGTGCACTATCACTGCCTTCTACTCCGTGCACACGTTTAGCCCACGGTACTTTTGAACACAGGTCTGCATAATTACGTTCTGCATTTGGCTCATCGTAGCTTAGATAAATTATATCGTAGTCAGTTACTCTAAATTTCTTATTCATATGATTACCTTATATGCATAACTATCAAAAAACTTGTTTGTGTACATACTTACTGCTTTATTACTGCTTTCCCAATCATATTTGAAAGGAAATACCAGTTTAGTTTGGTTGAGTAAGTCGTCAACTGAAATATTAAAATTTCTATATAAGATATTAGGATCATCTACTTCAGTTGCAAAAACAGATAAACTGGTATTTTTAATATTTGTTGAATTTCTAAAGCTTATATTTTTTTGTAATTCTAACGAAGTTGAAAAATACCAACATTGATTGGGTATGTTACGTTCAATTAGTAAATCGTCAAGCTCGATTCCTCGAGTATATTGATAAAGATAGTTGTTGTTTAAAAAAGACTGTCCGACATTTGTCAATGATCCGAATGGTAAATTTATATTTTGATCAGAATAAAGGACTACATCATCGATAATTTTTTCGTAGTGACTGAAATCAAATTCTATATTTGCTGGTAAATTATCAACTGCTTTATAAACACAATTATTATGCCATACATGTTGCCCTGCAAGATGATTTAGTTCTTTATACCAAACGTCAACATGCATACCTTTGTATATTTCCTTGTAGTAGTAATCATCGTGCACCTGTTTGATTTTAAATATTCTGTCTCGCACTTCGTGAGCATTATTTTTAAAGTCTCGACGCTGCAACACATTGGTTTTTTGTGAGTTGTCATACGTAATAATAAAATCGTTATATTTGTATCGACCGTTAATTATATCTTTAACCTGCTCGTGATTGACCTTTAACAGAGCATAATCATTAGTTTCATTGGTATTAGATATCTTTTTAATACTACCGGTCAGTTCGTCATAGTAAACATAACTGTCAGATGATAGTTCAATTTTGTTGTTTATACGTTTGAGTACGTTTATAAGGTTAGACATCTACGATACTCTCTATTTCAATATTATCTAAGAAATCAGATTCGGTATAGTGTAAGATACCGTACTGCTTGTGATTACCTAGTTTTAATTCTGTTTTTTTATTAAAATATACACCCAAAGATTTTTGCCACGAATCGTCATACTGTTTCCACTCTTGTATTCTAGGTTTCATATGAGTAAATGTAATTTCAGTATTTTTCTTATTTGTAACTCTATCTTCAATACCTAGTATTACAACAGCTAGTGCTGCTGCTACGTCAATACTTAAATTAAAAGGAGTTTCTTTGGGTAAAAACTTTTCATAAAATTGCTCCCAGTCTTTGCATATTAATTCTAATATTTCAAAAAACTCATCAGCTAACTTACATTTTTTAAAGTAATACATGCCTGTATATATATTAGGTAAGTTGTTAGCAACAAATGTTTTACGATAAGCACTATCAGTAACTGTTTTTCCTCTATAGGTTTTTACCTGTGTAGTAAAATATAATTCATAATTGTCAAAATATTCCCACCATAATGAGATATCTTGCAGTATAAACATATCTGCATCAAATACAACTGTTTCGTCATATGGTGTGCTGTGGTACACCTTCCAGCGATTCTCTACTTTCCACAGAGAGTTTGCTGCATCGTCTCCGTAGGGTATAGGGATAATATAGTCGAACAGCTTTTGATATTGCTCAGGTATTGTGTCGTTGGTCATGACAGATATTTTTGCATCGCTGTTGAATTTATGCAAGCTAGCTGCTAGGTAACATGCTTGTTTTACATAATCATCAAACACCACAGGCTCTAGTTGAAATAGATGATTATAATACAAGACGTTATCGCCTGCTTTTGCATCTTCAAACCATAGTGATTTATTTGCATCGTCGTATAACTTTATATCCGACACTACTATATCAGCAGTGTTTTTGTTTACACTGGTGCCGGGCTGTGTCATCCTGTATACTATGTTATCTTTTAATACATGCTGTCCAGCAACGTATTCTACAGTATCATAATATACGTCAACATGTATACCTTTATAAATTGGTGTTAACTCATAGGGAACGTTAGTGTCTTGTTTTTCAACAGTATACAGTTTGTTATTCGACAGTACTAGATCATTTTTACTAGCACGATAAAATTTTAGTCTATTATTTTCGTCATCAATTAGTCTAACATTACCAATTATTCGATCTAGTTCTAGGTCTTCAAATTTAGTATTTGCTGGGCTTGTCTTAGTAACCTTATAAACCGATTTATTATTATAGATATGTTGGCCCTTGATATAGGACAGTTCTTGATACCATACATCAACGTGTATACCCTCGTACTGGGGACACAGTGTATGATTAGGTGAAATCCTATGATCATAATCTATATTGTTTTGTGCTACAATTACATATCCTCTATTCATTGTTGATTATTCTTTCTAGACTAAACTTATTCATTACATGGACATCTGTGCCGTCAGTACTAATTAGCGTGTATTGACCTTCATATTGTTTTTTGTGCACTAAAAACGTTAACTGATCGTTTTTGACATTCCATAATAAATCTTGGTCAATTGTGTAGTAATGTTTGCCCGGCAATGTTTGAGACACTTGATTGTTACTAGTAAATCCGTTCATTATATGCAGTGCAATACTAAATGCAAAATCATTCCTGAATAAATTTGAATTTATATCATATATATTTTGATAGTATTTCCAATTTTCTTCAATATGATCTATAAGATTAAAATAGATATCGTTCTTTTTACTCTTTTTAAAATATACAACAGTTGCCCAATAAAAGTCAATACCTTTGTCGCTTATATATTTAAACTCACGTGTGTCCCTTACATCGGATAAATCATAACTATCTTTGTACATCATCAAATCAGATGTCATTGTAAAACAATTGTTTAGATTATCACTTGATACTAGATAGTCAGTGTCCATTAGAATAGTCTGATCATACGGAGTGTGATGATATGCAACGGTCCTGCTGTGGTTCTTAAACTGCAAGACTTTGTGAGCCATTGCTCCGTCGTAGTATATTTTATTATTAGTTGATTGCTTATAGTCAGTAGAAATTATTTTGTCGAACGTGTTGTTCGAAATCTCAAGTGCATAGTCGTAGCTGTCAGTTATTAGTGTTACTGGTAATCTTAGATATTTTGTTATGCGCTGTGCACAATAAATTGCCTGTTTAACATAATCAACCGAGCCGTTGTTGTTTGCAATTAATACTACACCATTAGTCATTGTTTACTAGCGATCCAATATCTCTACTTTTTGACAATTCGGTGTATTTTTGATGATACATATTTGAAGATTCAAAATAAATTGAAAGCACTTCTTCTAAAAATAATTCAAGATCGCTAATTTCAATTGGTCTATCATTATCATCAACTAAGACTATATTTTCAATATTTCCTTTTTCTACAAGTAGTGTTACAAATGTAATAAGTTCTTTGGTAACTGTAAACTGTCCGCCTTGTACAAAGTAGATTAAAGATTGAAAATATTTTTCTTTAATCATTCGTTTTTGATTATTAATTGTGGTGATAAAATTCGAGAACTCTAGTGCCTGTGCTAATCTTTCGTCCATGATATACTCCTGCTTTTCACAAGTATAACACAAATTTAAGAGAGTGTCAAGAGCCTTGTGAAAGATTTGTTATAACAGAATACGTGGGTTCATTGACCTTTACTGTATCATACACAGTGCCAGCAATAGTAACTGTACCCCATGGCTTGATAGCATTAACTTGACTGGTTAGTATGCCTGTTACCAATTCATCAACATCCGGAAACCCGTCATTAGCATCACCTGGTGTTAGTGCAGAGTTGTTTACATCATCATATGTAATCTTAAAATCTATTCGAGAAGCATTTGTTTCTTTTGCTTCGATGGAATAGATATTAGGTGTGTATGCAGCAGGGCTGCGAGAAAATATAACCTGATACGAGCTTGTTAGACCGTTATAATTTCCTATCGAGCTTTGTACAGTTTTGTTTGCACCATCTAAGGTATAGGTTTCGTTATAACTAAAATTAAGTGTGCCGTAATCGAGTGCATTTGCCCAGTCAATTCCTTTTGCGGAAGAGTTTCCTGCTAAATCTGACGAAATACGGATAACACCGCCTGCATTAAAATAGTGTCGCCTGTGTTGTGCACTCGACCAGACTAAGCTAAACTCGTGTACAACCTGCTGGTTCCAACCCGATGAACGTGTATTTGCTGCATATGCAACATCATCTACTTGAGTACTATGCACAACAAACTTGTCAGTTTCTATTGTATTAATTAGTGTTTGTAGATCGGTAAAATATAGATGTTCTACTAAATCTGTATTAGTAGTATTTGTTACATAATCACCTGTGACAAAATCTTCAATTGTAAATGCACTAGCGCCAATTTGGTGTACTCTTGATCTTACAACATCAATATAAAGATCTTCATATTGTTGCGCTGTAATTAGCGTACTTTCAGGAGCAGCTGGTTCGTGCGTGTCACTATTACTAGACTGACCCCATCCTGTTTGCGGTGACCCAGTAAGGCTTGTCGTTAGTACGGCAGATATCTGATCTTGTAAGCTATTATAATTAGCAGCAGTAATCTTTATAGTAGTTGCCATTTAGACGCCTTCATAGAGTTCAGTTACTATTTGATACAACGGCGGTGGCACTTCTACATTAAAAATATTGTCGGCTGGGTCTTCAAAAATCCCCTTTGCTCTAAAGTGACCTGCTGTAGCTGACATATTCCCTACAATTAAATCATCAACGTCGCCCGATGCGTTTGCATCATTAAATTCAAACTTAAATTGGATAATTCTATCACTGAGCAATATTGCACTGATATTAAAATTATTTGCTGAATAAATTCCACCAAGTGTAATTCCAGTACTTGACTTAGTAAACAATAATTGGTAATCTATTTGATCTAAATCATTATTACCTACTGGATATTTTATACCTTGGGCAGTTCCTGTTGTTTCGTCGTACCCAAATTTAATAACTCCCGACGAATTAAGCATGTCAGCCCAGTCACCTGATTTAGCACCTTCGGGTAAGTCTAGGGCTGCTTCTAATCTTATTTCGCCGCCACTATTAAAGAATGCACGTCTGTGATCAAAATCGTTAAATACAACCTTTACAACAAATTCAATAGTAGTATTCCACCCAAGCGTTCTCTGAGATACAGCCGGAAATCCTGAATTAGCTAACTCTCCGGTTTCAACAACACCTTGTGTAGAATGACAGAGAAATTTATCATTTTCAATTGCGTCCATTAACAGTTCAAAGTCTACAAATCCTTTGGCAAATCCTTCCGGGTCAACGGTTTCTGTTCCGTCGTCGTCTACAAAGAAACTTTCACCTTCTGCAATGACATTTCTATCCTTTACAATACGAGTATTTTTTACAATATTAGTAATTTCAGCATTATCAATACCTATTTGATGTATTCTTGCTCTTAATAAATCAATATATAATTGATTTGTATCTTCAGCAGTAGCGATATTCCTATTGCTTAATGGATTAGCTGATACCGGAGAACTGGATTCAGCAGGACCATAGTTCCCTGTTGGTTCGCTGTAACCTTGTTTATATCCAAAGTCTCCGTCGCCAAAGCCTAATATTCGTGTAATGCGTGTTTGGAGATTGTTAAAACGTTCTGCTGTTACTATATTGGCCATAGATAATCCTAAAAAGTTGTTATGTTTTCGTAATACGGGGCAGGAACTTCCACGTTTAAGTATATATCATTTTCGGATTCAAAAGTACCTCTAGAACGATAATGATTTACAAAACTACGCATTGTTCCTTGTACATACTCAAAAGAATCAGCAGATACGTCATCGTATACCATTCTAAATTGTATTTCTGATGCATTAATTTCTTTTGCACTTATCGTAAAACTATTATCTGTATATCTTCCATCATCGTATTCGCCGCGGCTTTGTTTAACAAATAATGGCCCGACTAAATTTGTACCAGTATATACATCGTATTCTGTTGAAAGTTGGTAATTTCCTATGTTTGTAAGTAAGGTCGGAGGAGACACTGTATCAGTACTAGTACTTTCTGAATAGTTATGTCCAAATTTAAATATTCCGGCTAACGATAGAGTTTGTGCCCAGTCTAACGACTTATTTCCCGAAGGATTGTTTAATAGTGCACTTATTAGTATTTGTCCGCCACTATTAAAAAAATGTCTACGGTGATTTGCATTTCTAAAACGCACTCTAACTTCGTGTGTTAATCTAAAGTCCCACTTTCGTACTCTAAAAAAGCTTTCACCTGTTTCTTCGATTGCCATCGATTCGTGAACAAGAAATTTATCCTCTTCTACACGATCCATCATACGCTCAAAATCACGCATTCCTAGCAGTTCACCATCGGGGTCATCAGCTTCAACAGCTAGATTTGAGAAAAAATTACTAGTTTCGTCTGCAATAAGATTCAAGTTAGGCTTTAGCCTAGCAGTACGTACAGCATTTGTAATTTCTTCGTTGTCAAACCCGATTTGATGAATTCTTGCTCTTAAAATGTCTGTATAAAGTTCGTTGATATTTTCAGCTGTTGCAATATTTCTATTACTTTCAGCTAGTACCGAAACTTCGCTACTGGATACTCGACCGCCGTACCCGGATATACCCTGGCCGTAGCCTGTCTGTGCATTACCACTACCTAGTATAGATGCTAATCTTTTTTGTAAAAGGTTAAACCTTGATGCTGTAATTGGATCACCGACAGCCATTGTATTTTTCCTTTATACTTTTAGAACACACTCTACTAGCTTTTCACCCTCTTCGTTATTTGCTTCTAGTGCAATGCCAACAAATGCAGTAGTTGTAATTGTACGGCATACTCCATCATTCCATGCATACACTGCTTGCCCTTTTCTAACAGGACCGCTTACTCGTACAGGCAAGCGTCCTTTAAGACCAACATATTGTCCTTCAGCTTCACTATTCATCATTAGTGCAGGATCTGTTGATATTACTCCAATACAGTGGTCACTTGCACTTGCTGGTGCAATTTCATATCCGTCATGCACACATACTGTTACTGCTGTACCTGGTGCTAGTTCTTCACCTGTTGTATATTTTTCTGCAAGGTCAGCATAACGAGCTTGTGTTGCTGTACCAATAATAACATTCGCTGCTATATTACCGGAGCTGTCTCTTGAAACAATTTTATTTGCTGTTGGTGCTGACGTAGCAGACTGATAAGGAACTAGATCGTTATCGTCTACTGCTAATAGCGCAGCTTGATCTGCAATACCCTTAAATTCAGTAGAATGTACTTCACTAAATTTATAACTTGCATTACCTAGTCTGATACTATTATTTGTAAATGGAGCCAACTCGTTGTGTTTAATAACAATTGATGTTGTTCCTACACCGGACAAGTTAGTTGCTTTAAATCTTATTTCACTACTGTTACCAGTTTGGTTTTCAATTACTGCTTTATCGCCGTTTTCAATGGACAGTCTTAGATCTAGTCCTTCACCGATGGTTAGACCAACATCGTCAAATGATACTGTGTTTGTAAAGCTAGGTGCTAGTGTAGTTACATAGTTAGCTGCATCAATACCACCTAGTCTATCAGCATTAGATGCTGTACCGTGCCATTGAAACACTCTATCAGTAATTTGAGCACTGTTTGTAACTCCGTTGTCTGCATTCATAGTCCATTTTAGTGTTAGACCTTTGCGAATTCTATCAAAACCTTCAATCGGATTAACTGCATTTAATGTAAACTCGTTAGCACTAATAATATAAACCACAGTGTCGTCAATAACTGACTGAATAATGCTTCTCGATGCACCAGTTGTGTCTTGCACTTCAGCACTAACCATATTCGTAACACCCGAGCCAGCTACTTGTGGACCAACTAATACAAAATCACCGTTAGCATTTAAAACGTACAACTGTTGTGTACTATTATTCCACCAAAAATCACCCTCAGATAACCCATTTGGTGTTAATGCATTAACTTCTGAGCCGCCTGTTGCTTTCCAGTATCCTACACCCGGCGATGCATTGTCTGCTGCAACAAAATATTTAATTTTATTCTGTGCTGTGTCAAACCAAATTTGTCCTCTAATAGCTCTTGTAGGTGCATTGCCGCCTGCGAAGTTTTCTAATAAGAAAAGTAAATTTTCGTTTTGAATTTCGCCGTAGCCTGCATAGTTTTTACCTATAAACTTAAGGTTAGTTGTTTGATCTAGTGTGCCGTCCTCTACAATTGTTAGTTGTGAGTTATCAAATCTATCTATTTGGTATGCCATACTGGTTGTTCCTCTGGGTTGTTATATATATTTATCTTATTAGTACTGTGTAGTGTTCTGCCAAACCCACGCTGGGCTAGTTAAACCAGTGTCTGGATCGAAGTAATCTTCAATTTCATATTCAAGTAACTGACGATTCGGATTAGCAAATTGAATATTACTAAAAGCAATATCTCGTACAACTGGCTGGTTGAGCGTACCACCGGCATCAACAGCAACAGTTTCAACGTTTTTAGCGCCGTCGATATTAATTTCAACACTTGAATAACTGGTCGTGTGTATTTTTGCTACCTTGCCAATGTTACGTGACTCTGCTGGAAATAGGTCTTGTATATAACTAGCTAGTGTATCTAGATATGATATGTCTGTGTCTAGTCCAGTAACATCAAATGTTAGTGTAAGCGGTGCTGTTAAGAACGAACTGTCAACATAAATTTTATTTGCAGCATCTTGGTTTAATTCAGGGGGTGAAACATTTCTTATTTTACGACTTTGTACTAGGTTAATATCACCGCCTGTGGTAATGTTTAGCTCGCCCTGTGAGTTTATGTTTAGCACAGTAGTCGAAGTAATTGTGTTGCCATCTAGGTTTAAGTTATCAACATTAAGACTAACAAGTGTTCCGAGTCTCACAAGATCGTCAGCAAAAGTAATGTTCTGCAAACTTGAGCCTGCAATTTTAGTTACACCTGCTATCGACAATCCGCCTAATGGGTCTAGGATATCAATATTTTTATTAAATGTCCAACTGTTAGTATCTTGGCGCCAGACTATTGACTTGTCACCTTGATTAGATCTCAATACAATGCCGCCGCCGTCTGCAACGGTGTCAGGACCTGCTATGCCTTCGGCAGTAACAGCAAGTTTAATCGATTTGTCCAAAACTTGTAGAGATGTAACTTCAACACTCAACTGTTCACCTTCAACTGTTAGGTTGCCTGTGATACGCATGTCGCCTTCTAAGTCTAGTGTGTACTGTGGTAGTCTACCAACATTAAATATGCCAATTCTACCTTCACTTGCATCAACTCGAATTGCATCAACAATTTGACCTTGATTAGCACCTGAACGTACTCTTAGTCTTAGGTCGCTTGCTGTTAAGCTGTTTTCTATAAAGAAGTCGGTGCCTTGAGGACGCATGTTAACATATGCATTGTCAACTGTTGAAAACTGCAAACCTTGTGTGTTTCGTATATCAAGGCTTCCTAGAGTCAATCCATCTTGGTCTGTTCTTAAAAATTGGTCAGCTGTTAATAAGCTACCGTCTTGTGTTTGAAGTTTACTTGTACTTTCAGCAATACCGATAAATCTAAAGTTTTCTTTTTCGTAAACATTAAAGCCTTTAAAAATAATCCCATTCGGGTTATCATCATTGACCAACTGTGCTACTTGATCTTGTAGTGTTGGAATAAATTCTGAGTTACTAAACAACCCAACTTCTGAGCTAGCTATAAACAACTTTACAACTGCTACGTTTGAACCAGTTGTACTTCTAATATTTTCAACAAAAAGACCACTTTTACCTTGACTGGTTGTATATCCTGGTCCGATTAATAGAGGATCACCTGTTCCGTCAAAGAAATAAAGCTGATCATTTCTATTGTCAAACCAAAAGTCACCTTCAGTTAAGTCATCAGGCTGTGTTGCTTGCACAAAAGGTTCGCCGGTAGACTTCCATTGTGTGCCAGTATATAGTTTTAGTTTCTCGTTTGACGTATCCCACCATAACTGCCCTCTTAGTGGATTGCTCGGAGCAGCAGTGTTTGAAAAGTTTTCTAATAGTTTAATAAAATTTTCATTAAAAACTTCGCCGTATCCTCTATACCCTCTACCAACTAATGTTAAGTTAGTGCTGTTACTATCAATTTTACCATCTATTAGGTCTACTAATATTGTACCGTCTGTTTTGTTTAGTTGATAGCTCATTCTGAAACTTCTCCGTAGTATATAATATAATTCAATGACAAGTATGGGTTCATTACATTCAACGGAACACTAAGTCCTGCAGACGTGTTAACTCCGCCGCTTGTTGACACGCCTTGAAAGCCTGATGTTCCTGCTTCAATTGATATTGCTTCTGCATCTGTATCAGTAAGCAAGGTTCCAGGATTATTTGGATCTTCTGCTCTTTGAGAGATAGCATAATATTGGCTAGTATCACCACGAAGTTGATGATCGTGTTCGGGTAGGTTTCTAAGTTCAATTTCAGTAGATTGACTACCAAGGCTTGCACCAATTTTGTCAGCACCTATACCAGTAAATGCAGTACCCTGAATACTAAATGTTTTAACGCCTCTAGCTTGAGTTGAATTTACAGTAATAGTTAAATCATGCGCAGGTGATGCACCACCAAATATTATACCTGATATTGTGATCTTGTCATTAACTTCATAACCTTGTCCTGGGTTTGTAACTTGTACTGAATAATTTCCTTCACTTGTTTGTACAGAAAATACTGCATTACTACCTGTACCAATAGTATTAATACCCTGTAGATTTGTAAAGCTTTGTACTGAACTTGTAACTCTATTAGCCGGGGTTCCGCCCATGTTGTCAACACCGAGCGGCATACGTCCACGCATGTCCGGAAGTGCAAATGTTGCTGAGCCGCCGTCTGCTAGTAGAGTTGGATCTAAGAAATTATGACCGATTACACCCCATAGCTGAGCATACGCTGACTTATTAACAATTTCTCCATTACAAATTAACCATCCAGGCGGTGCTGTGTTACCACCAAATGGTAGTATAGAACCAACAGGCGTAATTGGAACTGTTTTAATAAAATCGTTTTTTGTAACTCTACGTACACCTGTATTACCTGAAGTTACGTTAACCAAAAGTTCATCTGTTCCTGCTACATTTGCTACTGCATCTCTGCTGGAAATAAATGTGTTTTTGATCGATATATTAAAGGTCTTTTCTTCACCTGTACTTCCATCGAAATCAAAACTAGGTGCTTCAACATCTCCTGAAACACTAAAGGTAGTAGCATTAGCTAGTTTATTTGCTTTGTCTGCTGTACCATTAACTGTACCAGTGACGTCACCTTCTAACGACCCTTTAAAGTTTAATGCGTGCACAGTATTAAACAATTGTGTTTCTGAGCCGACATTTATATTTTCTGTTGTAGCAGGTAAAACGTTATTAGCTACAGTTGTAACACCTATAATTGAAACATCGTTACCTACATTAAGATTTTCTGCAATGCCTGCGCCGCCGGCAACAACAATAGATCCTGAGTTAATATCTGTACTTGAGGATGTGTTTTCTACTGTTATAACACCACTTGTTGGATCGTCAGTTATCGGTGTAACCTTAACGTTTCCAACAACGTGTAATGCTTCATCTGGGTTAGTGTTGTTAACACCAAAAGTACCATTACTTGCAACAGTGAGTACGTCATTGAACTTATTACCGTCTCTTAGCGAAAACTTAATATTTGATGCATTTTTACTGGCAATAAATTGAATACTATCTGTATCGCCTGCTAGTACTTTAATGTTTAAATGATCTTCTGCCCCAACTTTAATACCGTCATTGGTTTTTACTCTCAGCTGATTTTGCATAGTGCCGGAAGCATCACTTCTAATAAAGTTTTCAGCTGGGACATTTTGTGACCCAGTTGCAGTTGTAACAACTAATGATTTTGCTTTTTCAGCAACGCCCTGCAACTTAATTGGATTGTTTTCTTCGAACGGAGTTTCGTCTCGTATGTTAAGGCCTTTTGAAATTGCACTAAAGCCGTCAATTTTAGCTTTAGGAGTAAAATTCTGTGAGCTTAGAATAGCATACGGTACACCTTCAATAAACAGCGTAAATATTTCTACAGTTTCTTCTGTAGTAGTAATAATTTCTTCTTTTCTGCCGCCGGTGAGTAGGCCTAGAGAAGTTTCAGGACCGATCAAAACCCATGCTGCACCGGTATATACAAATAACTGTTGGTTAGTTGTGTCAACCCATAAGTCACCTGCGGTGGATTGTGAAGCTGTTGGTCTAGCAGCAGATTTAGTAAATCCACTTGCTGTTTTCCACTGTGTACTATCGTAAATTTTTAACTGACTTTCGGCGCCGCCAGTGTCGTACCATAGTTGTCCTTCAACTGGATTTATTGGTTCGTTTGGTGATGCAAAATTTTCTAATAAATGTAAAAAGTTTTCAGCTACTGCTTTACCGTATCCTGTTGCTCTTTTACCAGGTAGTTGCATACTAGTTTCAATATTAATTAAGTTATCTTCAACTAGTATAATACCTTTATTAGCTTCATCACTATATCGTACTTCATATGGCATTATGCATTACCTCCTGAAAGACTTTGGATTCTCACAGTATAATCAATTTGTATTAGTCTATTAAGTGATTTTTGTATTGGGTGAAAGATTACATGTGTAATTAATCTACCCAATACATCGTTTTCACTTGATTTACTTCTCAATCCCAATTCGTCAAATACAAAATTACCTTCCATGTCAGTTGCATTATCAAATGCATCTTGTCCTGTTGGTTCGCTGTAGTCTAACAAACAACTTACTAATACATCAGTATAATTTGTACCGCTAACATGTCTAGTTTCAAGATAGTTGTTGTTAGGATCTTTGTTTAGTAATCCGTCATCAACAACTACTTTAGAATAAGTTTGATTATACAAACTTGCATTTGCGCCTGTTGAGTTTGGTGTTAGATAAGCAATAATACCTGTTGGATCAACACTTGTACCACCATTACCGAAACTCATTTCATATATAAAACCCTGACTCATATTTGCAATACTTTCTGCCAGTGCTAAACTCATGTTTTCGTAGTGTATAGCATTTCTTTTTTGTACAAAGATCTCGCCGTTCGAAGGGTCATATATTTTAATATGCCCTTGAACTGATACTCCGTTTAATTCGTTTATACTATCCATTATTTTTTCCTATACTGTATTTATTAGTTTCCTGCTCTAAGGAAAAATCCGATACTTGTTTCAGTTTCGGTTATTGACTCGCCTAGACGTTGCCATATATTGCCTTTTTTCCTTACAATAACTATATTCTTTTGTTCGATATTTAATATCGATGGGCTTTGTATTACTATTCTTGCATTTTGTTGATCATTGTAATATTCTATTATATAATCAGCAGGTACTACCGAATCTGCTTCTGGAGAATCAAGACCTATACTGGCATCAAACTTTGCAAATGGCTTTCCGTTTAGTCTAATACCATTAACAAATACTTCAAATTCGTCTGTAGACAGCGGTAAAAAGTTTAGATTCACTGTGCTGGTATTTGTAGCAGTCTGACTTTGTGTAGTATCTATATACGGTACATATTTACTAATATCTGCTAGATATACTTGTTCGCCTTTGGGATGTATTGTTGCAACACCTGTGCCCAGTGTACCTCGGCGAAGTTGTTTTAGTACATTGCCTTCTTTAACAAGGTATTCAATACGCTCTTTATTGATAAACAGCACACCTGGAATATTCTTGTTTCTATCAGGTTCAATTAGATTAGTTCCGTCTTCTACTTCGATGCTAAGATTTAACTGAGTAATCGGTTTTGCAAGTTTAGTAGGAGGTGTATCAATTCTGCTGTAAGTTGTTCTGTTGAGGATATCCTTGAATATTCTATAGCGTACTATTGTCGAGTCGTCGCCCAGTGTACTAACTTGAATATCTAGTGTATCTTGCACTTGTCCTGGAACAAGTTCTTCAACACTTTTACTTGTAGTTGGAGTTACAAAGCTGTCACCGTCGACTATAATTTCTTCAGCAGTGATGCCTTTGGCATTTGAGTAATTTAAGTTGCCGCCGTCGAGGTCTAAATCATAAGTTCTTGCATCATAAAGTATACTACCGTCACTGGTGGTTTTTCTGATAATAAATGCAACTCTATCCTCATTTGCTGATTTAGTAATCGTGGATTGCAAATCATCTAGGTATAAAACTTGTGTACTGCCGTCGCCAATTAGAGTAAGACATGTTGCATCAAGGTTAGTTTGCTGAGGTGTTCCGTAATTAGGATCGTCAAGTCTTGTATTTGTTGCAATATTTCCAATTTCGTCATATCCTACTCTGTAAACATTGTATGCAACGTTGTCTTCTAGAGGTTTATTAAGAATAATAGCACTCGAATCGTCCATAAATATTATTTCATCTTCTTGTGTATTTTCAATCTCATCCCAGATATCAACAAACCAACCCTTGGTATCCCAACCAAAGTTTGTGTCAAATTCAAAGCTTTTAACTTCTACGCCACCATAATCAACTCCATCCATAAGTTGTGCAATATCATTACCGAACGCATTTGCAGTTGGTGAATATGCAACTTTTATTCTATCAACTGCATTTAACATACTAATATTTTTATGATAATTAACAGATATTGATGCTTCATTTGCCGGAGCTACATCAAATACAATCTGTCCGGTATAGCGAGTATAACTTTTAGACGTATCTTTTATATTATGGACTTTATACTGACTGGCTAATACTTCCTGATTGTTAACCGAAATGCTAATTGTATTTTGATCTAAATTAATTGGAAAAATTAAATCAAATGTATTTTTACTTCCGGAGCCTGTAAACGTTTCAACTGTTTGCATAGCTTCGATGCTCAATAATGGTGTAACACTATTTCTATCAAACTTGATTGTAGTATTAGTTGATCTTGTTAGCATGTCGCCCAGTGTTGCAATAGCAGTTGCAGGTATTCCGGCACTGTTAGGTGGCGGAGTAATTTTTACTGTTGGAATATCAGTATAACCCTTGCCTTTATTTGTAATTACAATCTTAGTTATTGTACCATACCCAACAAAGGCTTGTGCTGTTGCACCAGTACCATTACCGATAATTTCAACTTTTGGCGCAGTAGTATACTCTGTGCCAGGATTGAGTATAGAAATATCAACAATGCTTGCTCCAATATTATCTGCCCAATGCTTTCTTGGATATTGTGCAAGCAGATCATTGTCAGCAGGTAATAATCCATTTTCTAATTTAGTATCAATTGCTGAGATCTTGTTAGTGATATTGTTATAATAGACCGGTAAATCAAAATCAGTTACACTAGTACTAGACATTTCAACTTTTTGGAAATTACTTACAAACTCTCTGATGTTTGTTTTGTAAGGCTTAACCTCTTCGATATATTTTTTATAGTTTGTTAAGTTGTCAACATTATATGTTAGATCTTGCTCTAGCGTGCCTGCTAGATGTTTGACTTTGATGAAACTGGTTTTAAAGAACCAGTCCGGATTTTGTTCAGTAAGAATATATCTCAATGTTGCAATAAACAACTGATTGTATTCTACTCTAAGATCTTTAATTAGTAAAGAATCACGAATAGTTTCTAGTATTACTCTTAACTCAAATCTAGGATCAATGTCAAACAAGAAGGAGTCGAAGCTTTTATTATCGAAGCCTGAATTACTGGTATCGTCGCGGTATAGATTATTATTAAATTGTATTGTGCCTAATTCTCTACCAACAGTTTCATAATTATTTTCTGTGTTTGTGTTAACCTTTTCGAGTAGAGTCCATCCTCCGGAACCAACATTATTAACCTTGATAATATCGCCCAATCTGTCATTAATGAATGGTAATTCATAAGTACCGTTAACAGTATAATCAGGATTAGTAAGCACGCTATATCCAGTTGCATACCAATCAACATATGACCAGTACTTTGTTATATCATAGCTTTGTACTTTGATTCTATTCCAGCCTAACTGCTCATCGTCGTATGCATAGATGCTCCATTTATTATCTACTTCACTGTCAGCTTCAACAAGCACACTGTGTTGTCTTACAATAATCTTAGTATTATCAGAATAGTTTTTGCCGCCGTACACTACATTTACTTTTGTAATTTGACCTAGATTATTAATTATAATATCTAGTCTTGCATCTTCTCCGATGCCATTTATTTTATACGTTGGTGCAATCTTATATCCTCTGCCCGGATCTACAATTTTAATTTTTGTAATTTTTCCGTTTATTATAATAGGATCTAGTTTAGCTTGTTTAACCTTTGTACCAACAAGTGATAGTTGATCAGCTGTATCAATTTTTACATCATATATTCCCGATTCAAATGTAGGCAACGGATCTTTTTTATCTATTGCACTAATATTATATTTTTCTAAAACTAACTCTTTTTGTAAAACTACATTTACTCGTTCGATAAACTCTTTTAAGGCTTCTTGTCTATTTTTAAACATGCCTTGTCTCGGTGTCGACTGCACACCGTATTTTTGTTTTTGTGTTAGATTTATATCAGGCACTGGTCTATTGTTTACGTCAAAACCTATCAAGCTATCAAACCATTTTAATTCTATGTCAGGTGACGGGCCACTTGTGCTTAATCCGTCAGTAATTAATTTGTATGCACTATGACTGTTTTGTTTATCAATATTAGTATTACTATAACGTATTGCTAGCACAATATCAGTATCGTATACAAGTCCATTACAGTTATTTAGGACAATTCTATTACCTGATAACATGCTTAGATATCTATACCCCTGCTGTCTTGGTGATGCAATTAATCTAGCAATGTCTAGTGTTGTTAATGTTCTATGTGCCACTGCCGGAATAATTTTTGCATTTTTAACCCAGTAGTAATATTTTTGTGAAAATGTTTGACTGGGTTCATCAAATACAAACTTTCTACTATACTGCGAATCACCATATAGTGTAGATCCAGTAACGCCCTGTGCAATACCGTCAGGTGTTTCGGACACTGTGTCCCATTCGCTCGGCAGTAGATCAGTTTCTACCCATTCGCATACGTCAACACTAGCACCTGGTTGTAGTTCATTCCAGTTATCTCGTTGATAGTTAATATCTCCTTGGTAAGGATAGGTAAATGTAGATGTGCCAGTATTCCACCATACCATGCCTACATGATTTTCTTCCCAGTAAAATGTATCAGCAGCATCGCCGACATTATAATATGCCGGATCGAACGGTACTTTAAAGTTGATATTTTTGTCTGCTGGTCCTGCAATTTTTCCTTGTATCGGATCAATATAATCTAGATAAGTGATAATTGAATTTGTTCGCTTGTTGTACAAGAATGCACCTTGTATTTTGTCAAGATCAACTGGATGTATTAGTTCTCTGCTGACATTCCATCCTCTGGCCCCAACTTTTTTCCTATAGTCATATAAGCCACCTACATATACATTATTTTCTTTTGCAGGAACACCTACATATATATGATTTGCATTAATGAAGACTTGTTCACGAAGCTCTTTGGTAACATTATCATATGGTATGCTTTCAGCAAATATAAATTTATCCTTTACCTGCTCGTAAACATAAATTACACCTGGATCATAGTTAACCTTTTGGAATTCTGTTTGGTCTAAATCAAACAGTGTTTCATCTGCATCGAAAATAGTCGTAGTAAGAACAATGCCAGCAAAGCTTGCAATAGATAATACATTGTCACTAAATGATACTGAGTATCCGAAGTTTAGTGATACAGAATTTTTAGGAGGTTCTAGTGTTTGTGCTAGGTCATAGATACCATTGATATTATTATATAGATATACCTTGCCTACATTTGTACCGTTGTCGCTGTTGTGTGGTTCTGATATTGCCAAGAAACTACCATCTGTATTGAAATCGTAAGACATACCAAATTCAGTTCCGTTCGACGGTGGTGTTATTGTTTGTGTTTTAACAAATCTACCCGATAGTGTACTGCCGTAAATACGAATTTCTGTTGTTACCGAACTGTCAGGTGCAACATTAGATACTTTTACAGCAAGTGCAGTTGCAGTTTCATTTAATACAAAATTATCAATACGAACTTCGTATCCTGTGTTTGCAACTGGCTCTAAATAATTTTGGTATACTATATCAGAAGTAGCAATCCATAGAGCAGATGCAGTATCCGGCGCCGGGCTATTGGATGCAAAGTTGGTTTGTACTACATAATAATTGTTGTTATATACCACAACGTCGCCTATTCTGTAGCTGTGTGCACTTGACCAACTGCCTTTATAATTAGGATCAATCATCCTTCTCCAGTTTATCGGATCAAATACATTTATATTGAGAATCGACCCATCTGTTTGATCTGCTGGGGTTATATTTTGTTGTATTTGGTAATATTTTCCGTTATAAAATACAATATCTCCTACACTATATGATAATGTTCTATTCCAGTTTCCTCTAAATCTATTTTGATCTAAAGGACTGTTTTCAAAATATTCTATGCTGTGATTACTTGCTGCATATAGTTTGTATCCAGTATCTGTAGAAATAATTTTTACTGTTTTACCAAACTGTGCATCGGGTATACCAAACGTTTGCTCACTAACAATCTGCTGTATTCTTATATATTGATTAGGTGCAGATTTATAGTATATAATTACTAATCCTTGATTCTCTACTCCGTTATCAAGGGTTGCACTAGCTTTTACTGCATCGCCCTGAGGTGTACTGATGTTATAAACTTGCTTCCAGTTTCTGTTTAGGGAACTAGGAGTATCTGCCTGAGTAGGTGCTCCTGCAATACCAAATAGTTCTGTATAGAAATAATATTCTCTATCAATAAGTGAAAAGTTTTGAGTAAATTCAAAATCGTTTTCAGATTCAAAAACTAAGAACTTACCGACAAAATCTCCGGTTGGTACTATTACGCTATTTCCGTAGTCAACTTGGTTATTGACTGTGCGGATTCTACCAATGTCTGCATTTCCACGTTCTCTAATCAGTCTTACTGATTGTACGTTTTGTTTTAACTGCCAGTCGCCTTGAATAATCTTAATATATACTCTTCTACGATTTTCCTGTGTACTGCCAAAAGTTTTAACATGCACTACTTCAGCTTTATTAAACGGTGCTAGAGGAGTTTCACTTATTAATAAATTAGTATCAAGTGCAAACTGATGATCAATAATAACATCGCCCACTTCAAACTCTTGTTCACCGATTTGTGCAACATTAACATCACTTTCAAAGTCGATATATCCATCCCATATATCAGTAATTGTTTGTTCTTTATTTAAAATATCAAACGTAAACCCAGTGTCTGCAAACTCATCAGAGGAGTCATTGTTTTTATTCATATAAAAGTTATAACTACTACCAATCTCTGGCTCAAAAGATTGACCAACTTTTACTAAAAATTTATTACTTAGGTTGTCAGGTGAACTGATTTGTTCAATAGTACTAGCTCTGCGGTTTTCTTGAATAAAGTTGCCCACTGACACTTCGGTATTAGATATATTATAATACGAATTTCTATCTTTTGTAGCTTCGCTATAATTTTCTTGCTTGAATAGATCAGCATATACTAATCCTTTACCTTCTTCAAAGAACGTTTCGCCGTTATTATAAGATTCTACATTTATTTTCCAAAAGCCGTTAAATTCTTCTTCAAATCCATATTCTACTTTGGTATACTCACCCAAGCTATTAATTTCATTGGTATTTAGATTTTCGACATATGCTATTCCAGAATCGTTAAAGGTACCTTTTATATTTTTAAGGTATATAACTGCATTACTATCAGAAACTTTTACATAGTCAACTACAGCAGTACTAACCCCTAGGTTATTTGTAAACAATCTTAGAGAACTACCCAGTGCAGGTGTTTGTGAAATATTTCGTATAGTTACGATTGCTTCAATTTTGGAAACAATTGTATGAAAATCTTGTATAACTGTTTGATTGAGATTGTCAATTTTGTTATCCCAAGGAGCATATATTATATCATTATTAAGTTTTGTTTTTTCATTCCATCTAAGACTCACAACGTCGCCTATTGAACTACCCTGGAACATATCTGTCGGAGCTCGCAAAATAAAATGATCTACATCAGTGTTTGGTAGTCCAGGATTACCAGTACTTAACAAGTTTATAGTTTCGTCACTGGTGCGTTCTTTAATCTGTGCATAATTGTCAAATGTACTAAATGTTGTTGCATCTTGTTTGGCAATAATACTTGTATTTGCTTCCCATAATGTTTCTTTATGTTTTACAATATCCCACTTGGTATAATTCTTAGTTTCGTCAAATTCGCCTTTATAAAATGTTTTAGCAAAACTTGCATTAGGTACACCTACTGCTAGGTACTTTCCATCATGAGATACTGAAATACTTTCACCATAGTTAGCTTCGGATCCGTCATAAAAATCATTAGAGTTGCCTAGTGTTTGTGCTAGTCCTAGATCATCACTGTCTTGATTTCGTCTATAATAGAATACTTCGCCACCGTTACTGTTTGGTGACGATACGTATACTTCTTTGTTGTCCACTGTAACTGAAATTGATTTTGCAAAATCTTGATCAATGTCGGCTAGATTTGACGAATCCTCTAAATCATTAGGATTGAACTCTTGCGTAATAGAACTGTACACTGGTTTGTTATCTAATACTGCCCAAGAATTGTTATCATAACTGTCGATCCATACTTTTTGATTTTCAAAAATACTATTTTGTGCAATATTATTATATTGTTCAAAGTTTTCTACTCTAACAGTTCTTAACACACTTAAACTATATTCTTCATTAGTAAAATCCAAGAAGTCGTTGGTGTCAGGAATAGCAATAACTATAGTTTCGTAGTCAATTTGGAGTACTTCGAAATATCCATATACTGAATAAATCTGTGCTCCTGTAATTGCAACTAAATCTCCTGCCACAATAGAGTATAGAGAGTTTTGTCTTACTGTAAGTGTTGCTGTAGTTCTGCCAAGCTCGTCTAGTTCGGTATTTACTAACATTTCTCTTACAACAAATTCACTGTCTACAATCTGAAACACTGTCCAGTCATTGGGTGTTTTGTCTGTTATCCAGATATATTCGCCTGCATTAAGTTGATTGTTGTCAATTATTTTTAGGTCTTCAATTGACTGTGTTTTATATTCTACATCATCCTCGTGTACATAACCGCGGCTTTCTGTAAATTCTTCTAGTACCTTAGTAGGAAATAATTCACCCGACATATCAATCGGTTTATCTAATAACTCATGTGTCATGACTCTGTATACTGAATCAAATACATCGTTGGGCATATAGTCTAATATTTCAATTGCCTGAGGTGATTCTCTAAATTTAGCTTCATCCAAGGGTATTTCAACTTGTTCAATATTTTGATACGAGCCGTATTTGCCAACTTGTACTGCCCATTCTTCATATACTTCAACACTATTAGCTTCGCCTCTTAGACTGTTAAAGAAATTGTCAATAGCTTTCATTGTTCCTTTATCTTGAAGCATGCCTTGATAAAATTTATATTGAGAAACATCATCATTAATAATGTTAGCAAGATAGTCTCTTTTTTGATAGCCTATTAGATGCTGTGCTAGTTTGTTTTGTTGTTCGTCAAATCCGTCACTGTCAACATCATAAAAGTCAGCAAATTGATTAATTCTATAATCAAAATTTGTTATTAGTTTAGATTCTGGCTCACTGTTTAACTGCGACCAATAGGAGTAATCAAAATCCTGTGTGCCAGGTGCATTATATTTTGCAACATAATAGAATTCTTTGTTCTTTACAAGACTACCAATTGGATAATCCTGCCATGGTTCCCAAATAGTTAGATCTGTGTCATCATATACAAAGCCAGGAATATTTAAACTACCATTCCATCCATCACTTCTATAGCCTATTATCTTTAGACGCTCCTGTCTGTATCCTGTACTAGGCTGATAGATTAAATCATTAAAAACAGTTTCATTGTCAATAATTATCACGTGTTCTTTTTGTACTAGTGGTAATTTTAAATTATAAATTCCGTTATCTGAATTTTTAACTGTCAAGCTAAAGCTGTTGTTGTCACGCAGAATACTACTAAATTTTCTATTTAGAGGTTGTGCATTTTCGTCTAATAAGCTATATCTATAAAAATTATCATAGATATCGTCAACAACTGAAAAATCTCTTTTAAACTCAACTTGAAACGCTGCTGGACTTAGTGCAATCGAAGTACCGTTTGCCCAATCTTGTGCAGTCCATGCTAAAAATTCTTTTGCTGAATTTACCCAATTGGTAATTGTTTCTGTTTCTTGATCAAAATAATTAAATTCGAATCCATTAACCTCTAGATACTTTCCATAACCGATTAATAAATCAACTACATCCTGTAAAGTTTTTAAAACAGTGCCATAATTTATTTCAAGTACGCTATTATAATTAAACTCTTTTTTGATTGTACCTCGTGTACCGCCTATTACTGGTATTTCAGGAATTTTTATAACATTTTCGGCTGAAAAACTATTACCGCTTGTAAAGTCATTGGTTGCACGATATATATCATTGTCGTTGGTAATTATTTGGCCTTTTACATAAAATTGTGTAGGAGACCAATTTACCGAACTTTCTAGAGTGCCGCCTATTACAATAGTTGCATCTCTGTTTGTAGATACGGGTGCATAGTATTTAAAAGTTGGTTCGTCGTCGTTGTATCCACTTACAATATAACCATTTGATGTTTTTTCAATTCTAACTCCGCTGTATACGACACTGTCAATTGGTGAACTGGTATTTGTATAAACTGAGATGTTTTCATCCGGTACAAAGATACTTGCAGTATTTTGAGCAGCAGGATTTTTACTATCTAAAACAATGTTCAATTTTGTTTTGTCAGTATATCCTGCAAGTCTAAATGCAATTTTATTTTCAATAGACTTAATATCAGTTTGAAACTCGTCATAGGTTTTTAAAACATTACTACCTATCAGTGCATGAATAAAATTTACAACTCCACTAGTTAATACTTTTTGTGTGTCTTTGTATGTGTTAGGAAATATTAGTTTGTCTAGTTCAACAGGTCTACCTGTGTTAGAGTAAACTATCTGATTGGTTAAATTCTTTGTAGTTCTCGAAACATCAAATCCTAAAGCTAAAAACTTTGCAGGCTGATTTAATAGCATTGCCTTTATTAAACTAAACGGATATTCACTGCTGTTGCGCCATGCTGACTCAACCGGAGAACTGTCGCCAAACTTAAACACAGTATCAGTATCTCTAAGAACTGTATTCTTTGCATATCCGCAACTAATAGGAGATAGTAAATTTCCTTGTGAGTCAACAGGAATAAAAGTAGATAGGCCAGGACGTGCATATCGTTGATCTACTTGAATTGACAAGCTAGGGTCTTTGATTCTTCCTTCTTCTAGATCTTTCCATAGTATAGAGTTGTTGCTTGTATATGGTGCTTTGCCATATGTGTCTTCCCACCAATTTGGCTTAATTGTTAAACCAAGCATTTCCCAAGGATGTGTATTCGGACGGTCTGTGTCGTATAATTCTACAAACACACCTCTCCAATATCCAGGTAAAAACGCTCCGTCAACTTTACTGGTTGATTTGCTATAATTGTATGTAAACTGGTCTTTGGTATTATAAAAGATATTCGAAGTATAGTCAACACCTATATTAGTATTCCATGATATAAAATCTTTTAATAAAATTTTATCAATTTTAGATCTTGAAATTCTCTGTCTAAACTTACTGCTAACAAAGTCGTCTTTGTTAAAAATATTAGTTTCATAGTTTGATTTAATATTATTAAAAATTCTTTTTTCTAGTTCTAATATTAGATTGTCTCTATAATCCTTGTATGCCAATATTCGGCTACCGTCGTGACCGATAATAATTGCTTCGCCGACAGGATAAACTGTCAATGATGCACTAGGCTCGTTTGATCGAGTATAAGCAGACTTAGGAGAATAATATAATTTACTACTGCCGTTTATTTCGACTTGTATTGTTTCGCCATTTTCGTCTGCTAATTTTGCTGCTGCTCTATTTAAGTATAATGGATAAAACCAACCCACTGTATCACTAGTTGGATCTTGGCCATAAATTTGGTACGGGTCAGATTCGTTAGCTGTACCTTGTGACGATAGCCACATATCGTCATGTACAATCTGTGGTTCATACTTGGGATATAGACCTAACTTTGTTGGAGTAGGCGGCACAAATGAGCCATCAGTATTATTATATTCGTATACTTCTATTATGTCATCGATATGCTGTGTAACTAATAATTGTATAAAACTTTCATCTGTAAATATATAATCTTTGTTATGCATTAATTGCTTACCATTCAGGTAAATTAAAACAGAACTTGTGTTGAGATTTTTTAAATTAAAATTTGAACTTAGTGGATAAAACGGATTTGCATCATCAAATACAACATATTCGTTTCTGACATGACCTTTATAACCTATCATATCTGAAAAGTAGAAGGGCTGTGTTTTGGTTTTGTCTTTGTTTAATTCTTTTAGTATAAGATCCACATGTTGTTTTGTATCGCCATCAAATCCCAGTGTCGAAGCGGCTTGAATAAAACTTCTTTTGAACTTACTGTATTCTCTCATAGAATACTCTATCGACTTAACAATATTATATTTCTTATCAAGTGTTAAGTACATCGGTAAATTTAACGGTCCTGAGTGTTTGATAAATCGTTTACCGTAACGGTCAAGGTCACCTAAATCTTTTAGATTGCTGTACCCAGGATATACTCCATCAAAATCACCAACATCGTCAACTATAGTTTTTACATGGTCAGATACCTCGCCTAGTGTAAATGTAGAGATGTCAGCATTTAGAGGATTTTTTTCTAGGTTGATTGGAAATTCATAATATCCATTTTCATTCTTTGGTGTAGACGACTGTGTTTTTATGATAATTAAATCGTCTACAGGAATCGCAGAACTAAATTCAACAATTAATTTATCATTAACTTTTATTAAAGTATACAAATCATTATTTTGTAATATATTGTTTACAAAAACTTTAATTTTTAAGTCTAAAATTGTGCTGGCATCGTCGTATACATCTATTTCAAAACCGTTTTGGTTTTCAATTGACGATTGATATTCTCTAATTACCCATTGAGATGTTATATATGGTATACTACTCCAGCCGTTGGCATAGGTAAAGTTTTCTCTAGTTGTGTACTTTTTAAGAAAACCAGTTTTTGTAAAAATTGTATTTGTAATTTCATTTTCTTGGTATGTAAAAGAATCAGACTCTAGATTAAAGTCAAATAATATGTCACCAGTATTGTCTATATTTCTGTATGACAGGGAGAACCCTAGTTCAGAATCTGCTGTGCCGTTGCCTTGCTTATAGGAAAATAGTTTAGTTCCTCTAAATGTAGAACTATTATAAATTTCCATATCGCCAAATGCATCACCTGCATTAGAATAAAGAGCAAACATCGGTGATTGGTTAGTTTTTGTTTTTTCCTGTGCTTCTTTCCAGCCGTCTTTAAAGAAGTATACTTTGCCTTTATTTTTAGTACCTTGCTTAACCAGTACATTTTCATTTTCTAACGGCAATGTGTCGTCTGTTTCTATTAAACTAACTACATTATCGTTAACTATTCTTACAAACTTAACTTCGTATATTTTGCCCGAGACTCTAATGTCTGTGTCAGCAGTAAATAATACACGCATACCTTCTACTAAATCTACACCATCAACATTATAGCCAATACTACCTTCAATTGTAGAAAATACGTCTGTTGTAAATGTATCTATTAGATCGATATCTTGTTTAAATTCAGTACCGTATTGATATAGATGCAATCCAGGTTCAAACTCTATAATAGGTCTTGATGCTCTTGTTGACTGATCTACATCCGATGTGATATTATTAAAAAGTGCTGTTTGTTCAACTACAGATCTATGGAACCATCTATTCGAACGTGCCCATGCATTGCCGTCGACACTTGCTCTGTTAACTGTTATATAATCTTTCAGATCCGGATATCCTGTAGCTGTTGAATATGGTAACCTATCAAATTTATCAGTATCATATTCGATCACTTCAGTTGACGTATATGCTTGAGGAAGTATTAGATCATCTTCTGCAACTAATTGTATACTTGTGCCAACGCCTTCAACATAGTAATTACCCTGAGCATAATATTCAGGAGTTGTCTGTCCTCTAAAAAATACCTTTAGACCATTTGTAAACTTTACGCCATTGGCACTTGAATAAGTTTTAGCACCGATAATTTCGTCACGTACATTTAGATATGTATTTTCTTCTATATCATATATTCTGAATTCGCCGCTCATATCAATATCATCAGAATTAATATAATACAGTTTACTAGGTGCATTATACGGAACAGTAAATTCAATAGCACCTTTGGTCATATAGACATTTGCAATTTCTTCGCCGGCTTCGCCTAGCTTACGGATGCCATCAGGATAAAGCGTACTTACGTTATCATCGTCTTCAAACGTTACGCCTCCGGCTTCGGGAAGTACAATAAATTCTCCTGCGTCGAAGTTTACTCCAAATAACTCGGCACCAAAAAGACCGTCACTGCGAATACCTTCTTGAGTTGCAACAATTACTGCATTTCCTGGAGTAAACGATCTAGTAACAACAATAGCAATTGGATGGTCTGGACAGTCTATTTCAAATCTATATTTTTGTCCTCTAAACAATTTTACACTCGGATTACGTGCTAGTCTATTGCTGAATACATATGCAAAATTATCACCTTGGTCTTCTGCTGTAATTGTGTAGGTGCTAGTAACTTCTTCACTTTGACCTTGAACTGGTACACTCAACGGTCCGTTGGGTAGCCAATAGTATTCTCTAAAGTTTACAAACTTGTCCCAATCAATATTAGGGTTCCACGGATATGATTCTTGTTCATTAATAACACTATGATCACTAACATCAACATTAAAAAATTTAAGTTGGTTAGTGAAATCATTATAGTCTTTAAAGAATTTTACATTATCAACATTGTCTTTGATGACTAAACTAGGTTCTAACTGATACGACTGGCGCTGTAGGCTTGTTTCTGGAATGTAAGTGTCTGTAGCTCTGAAACCTTTGGCTGTTTTTCTGCCAACATATCCACTTAATTTTTCTGCAACGCCAGGCTGTATTAGTTGGTCAATTGTTGCCTGTAGAAATTTTAAGTTTGCTTCTGATCTAAAAAATCTAGGAAGAAATCTTGCACTTTGTCTTTTATCGTCGCCTGGAGTTGGTAACCCAAATTCGCTTTGTGTATTTGCCATTAGTAGGTACTTCCTTCGTCATTGTTATTTGCAATATTTCCTATTGAACCAGTTGTTGCACTACTGCTGGGTAGTGTAGTAGGAGCAGTTGTACTTCTAGTTTGTACACCTTGTATTGTACTGGATATACTTGTAATAACTAGCCCTGATGCTTGTAAATTAGTTGATGTGTGTTCGTCAATAATTTCAATATCATTTACTGTTGCTGCATTTAAGAATATTTCATTTGATTCGGATTTTATTTCGAACAAACTGCCAAACACTTGATCTGCTTGTTTTGGCACTACAACAATACTCGATAAATCAGGAGATAAATTGTTCATAATATAAGCACTCAGTTCTTGAAAATAGAAAGTATCACCAAAGTCCCAATTTTCAATTGCAAAAAATTGATTTATTAATTGTACAATTGTAGACTTTAATTGATTGTTGTTTAGTGCAATTCCCTTGTTCTTTACAACTTTAAAAACAACCTGTAGTCTTGGATCAGCCTTTTCGCCAAATAGCATTTTATAAGTTACCGGATGAAATACTACTTCGTCGCTTACGCTTTTTATTTCGTTTATACTAGTACCGTAGTTTCTAAATAGTTCATCTGAGCTAGGTGGTAACGGTAATGATGCGATGCCACCGTTTACATATTTTCTAACTTGAGTGTCATAATCTTTTGTTAGTACATATGTATCTAAAATATTACTACTTGCTGGGTCGATTCTATAGTTAGAATCTGCTACATGAACATAATGGAACTTTAGTCCCGCTCTGCCAATAAATGCTCTATACTCATCTGTAATTGTCATGTTATTTTGTGTTTTGTTGAGTACTTTAAATAAATCAAAATCTACTATATAAAACACCTGTCCGTCAACTTCAGCATTTACATTAATTGGGTCAAGTGCATCATTTTGTCTTACTTTTACTGTACCAGTGGAATTGTCAAAGTACTTGTAATTTTCTACTCCGTCAACTGAACTGTATTTTTTTTGGAATACAAAACTTGTTTCGTCTACAATTTCTTTAAACAATTCTGGATTATCAGCGATACCATCGTCATCACTGTCATAAAACGCTAGCTGCACACGACGAGTATCGTTGTATCCTTCTGAATCTTTATATGCGTTTGAAATACTCCAGTCAAAATCTTTGTTAAATGCTTCAAGACTATTTGGTTTTGTATTAATGTTTAAAATAGTAATTTTGTCTTGAGCAATTTTTCCTGTTTTTGTATCATAGACTTTATCGGCACTGTCAAAGAAAAATCTTATTTCAGATTCGCTTTCAAATACATATCTTAAATTTCTGTATGATACGTTAAATGTTTGTCCATCTGTTTGAAAATAGAATATCCAACTGTTATCTTGATTAGTTCTAGATGTATTTCCTTGACGTTGTAGACTAAACGGAGCATATGTGTTTAGATTATCACTTGTAATAATTTTCCATTCGCTCGATGATTGATCAAATCTCAATGCAAAATCTTTATATGCAAATGTTCTATCTATAATTTGTTTTTTTACGTCATCAACTATAGAGATTGCATATTTTGGTAAAATTTGATTTAAAATTGCACCATTAGGAATAATATCGTTGAATACAATAGGACCGAACCCATCATCGTCGACTACAGTACCATCTGCGTCAATAGATTTTACAGTGGACCAGATATAATTGCTACTGCCTTGGTGATCTGCTGTTCCCAACATTAGTGTACCATTTTTCATAAAATGATAACCATCAGGTGCTGTAAATTTACACATTGCACCAGGCTTAATATTTTTTAGTGCATTTGTAGTATATGTGCCTACACTATAAACACTCGATTCTGCAGAATTGCCATTAGCACTAATAAAAATTTCATCTAGATCTAAAATTTGTTCAAAATACCCTGTAGACCTATTGGTCTTTGCTGTAGACTGTCTCCATATTGCATTTAGATCGCTAACATTAACTTTGTCAAAGTTTTCGTTATAAAAGTTTTGAACAGATTTACTTGCAATTCTACTTTCTATTTGACTATAAATTATTCCTTCAATATCAGATTGAGTAGTAAATGTAAAATTAAAGTTATCTAAATACTCTTGTCTATACAGTACTCCATCAGATGCAAATAAACTTGTAGTAGAGTATTTTCCAGTTGGATCTGTTAGATCAAAATATCTACTGATACCACTGGAAATTCTATTAACTGTTTTTGTTTTAATAATATCTTGGTCAATACCTAAGGGACCAATATTATAATCTTCTGCTGTTACCAGTCTATTCTGCGTATAATAGCTTGCTGGCGCATTTTGCTTTATATCTGCACTTGTTTCACTAGGACGACCATTTGACACAGTGCTTTTTAAGCTAAGTCCAATTGTTAGCGTTTCTTGTGAATTATTTCTACTAATATATGGTATTTCAATATTAATTGTCTGTAAACTACTGGGGTTAATAACCATGTTTCGATTGTCACTGGTTCTGTAATAGATTCTAAAGTTACCTGATGGTAGATTACCAAAAACGCCATCGCTGAATACTAGGTTAATTCTATCATCAGCTCTTGTTGTTACTGCATAAACATTTTTTGTATCTTTGAACAAGCTGTTATAAATTATGTTATTACCTTCTACCGAATCTAACTTTTTCCATAATGAAGACTCAAAATTATTAGAGTCAACCGAATATAACCATATGTCATTATTATTAATATTAGTGTCGTCAATACCTACAATTTGATTAGGTACAGGATTTCCTGAATTAAAAGTTGCATTTTCAAGCTGACCTTGTCTAAAATGCATAAAAAATCCGGTGTTAGTACTTCCTGCGCCTTGACTGTCATCTCTGTACAAAAACGAAGGATTGTTACCCGGCAATGGTGCTTCTTCTATAATTGTTTCATTTTCTATGCCAGTACTAACAATTTCAAAACGAGTGTTAACGCCTTCAACTGATTTACTAAAACCAAATACTGGAATATCAGGATTTAATGCATTGAATCTATATTGTTCAGTTACTACACCTTCAATGTTAGCGGTAGTAGTCGGAGATCCTACACCTTCTGCATTAGGAAGAGCAGCATTTATAATTTTTATAAATTGTTCATAAAAGTTTGGGTTGGCTCTGTCATTCCACAAAATTGTTGTTTCACGTAGATTCTTTCCTGTACTATCGATTATGTTTTCTGTTGTAGATACTGTGTCAAATTTTAACAGGCCCGATGCTGGTATATTTCTCTTGGGATTGTAAGAAATAAGTTTAGCTAGTCTTAGTACGCTTTCTCTACGTTCTGCTGTTTCTAGAAAATTCTCTCTGGCATTTAGGTCAATTCTGAAGGATAAATTTTGTCCTAAAAATGCAATCATGTCGATCAGTGCTAGATACTCTGAACTTTCGATATAATCGTTAAAATCTTCCGGATAGTTTTGGCGCAGATAATTAATCATTGTTCTGCGTAAATTATCAAAGTCGTAGCTTTGGAAATCTGCATTACTAAAAGATTGGTAAATTTTCTTCCAATCTTCAGTAGCAATTACTCGAGATTGTCTATCGGTTGATGACATAGATTATTCCTTCATGTTGTATGATATTTATCAGGAATAATTATAGTTGCATTTAATTAGTTAAGTGCTTCTTTATCAAATTTAAACAGCAGTTGTTCTGATATATTATATGGTACAAACACTAGTAATGCACTAACTTCAATGCCACTTTCGTATGTATCAACTACCACTTGTTCAGCTGTTACTCTATCATCATAATTGATGATATCTGCAACGTTCCTTATAATAGCATCTCTATTTTCGTTTGTAAAGGGTTCAAATAACATATCCCAAATAATAGTACCAAAGTTAGGATCACTTAATTTTTCACCTTGGCGTATGTGAAAATGATTAATGATATCTTGCTTGATTAATTCAAAATCATATAAAGCAAAACCTTCTACTTTATCGTTTACTGTAGAAAATCCTCTATAAGCACTTCCTCTAGTTACTGTTTGTGTTCTATTGTTAGTAGAAACTTGTACTCTTTTGTAAAGATTTTTTTCTAGTGTGCTCATAATAATATTTATCTATTATCTAAATTCATGATAAAATGCACTGCGTATTGGAGAAGTACGTCTTTTTACGCCTCTAGCATATGCTGATTTTACTGCTGGGGAAGAAAGCCAAATATTGCCGCCGCCGCGATCTGTACCAACAATATCAACATGCATAGCATTGTCGCCCATATACCCATTTTTTGCACCAACACCTCTGCCGCCGCTTGCAAAAAATTCTTCAATAAATTGTAAGAATCTAGGACTGTCTTGAATAAGTGTTTTGCCTGTTTTAAAGTCGTATACATATATGTCGGCTGCACTTCCGTAATCGTGTCTCAGTGATCCGGTGTTTACTTTTTGAGTACCTATGTATCTTTTATTGCCGCTTGCTCGAGCTCCTGGAGTTCTTCTCCATTCTGATCTAGGCATTTGACCAGCACTGAAAACCATAACTTTTACATCACAAATAGTTGCAGTTTTATCTAATAATTGTAACATTTTTGGTTCTAGAGGATACCAACGGAACTTTCCGCTGTCTTTTCCTTTTTTAATAGCTGCTTGATAATAAACACGTTCTGTTTCGTCATAGCCTTCGATCTTTGGTGGTTCATATGGTTTAAATCCTCTAGCTCTGGCATCAATTTCAGCCATAACTCCGTCTGGTCCAACTCTAATACTATCACCTTCGTCGTTTATCCAAACTGGGCCCGAGAAGCCTTCTTCGTCTGGTAAGCTATCTGACATTATATCACCGCCGCTGCCGCTAACTCGTACACTTGCTTCAGCTACTGATGAATTTCTTAGGAATGTGTCTGGAGATATAAATCTATCAGCTGATGCTAACATACCAGGTTCTTCCCTATCAGTTTGATCTCTCTTAAATCCTAAAGGATTCATATTTTCATGGTGTGGCCAAGGTTCATGTTGTGGTGCCCTAGGCACAATCGATTTATAAGGTACAGGTTGTGTAACACCTGGCAATACATACGGTAACGTTATTTCTGATAGCGGCTTTACTGTATCGGGCATTTGAGGACTGCCGGCTTCGATTGCCTTTGCAGCATTAGCAGGTAACAGTGCATCTATGCCTGCGGTGGCAGCAGTTGCACTGCCAGATAGTCCGCTATTTAAATGTATTTCTCCTGCGTCTGCTGCTATTACACCAGCAGCTTGTATATTAACATTTGACCCAGTTGTATGATAAGAACTTTGTCCCACAACTACATGGTGCGTAGTTCCGGATTCTTCAAAAATAGACAGCTCTGCAAGACTATTAATATTTGCAGTTTTACTATGATTAAAAATATCAGTTTCTGCAATATTATGCATTTCGCCTGTAACAGTTTTATTAAACATACTTATTTCAGCAGTATTATGTATTGATCCGGTTGTTGTTTTGTTGAACATGTCTATACCAGCTGTGGTGTTTATATTTTCTACTGCATTTGTTAAAATACTAATACCTGCTCTATTATTAATTGACCCTTCAACTGTTAGCAAATAGTTGCCAGCGATATCATCATATACGTTTGAACCAGCAGTTCTATATATCGAGTGGGCTGCTTTTGTGTGCAGAGCACCGTCTATTGCTTCAATAAACATATGCGAGTTACTGGATAGATGTGTATTTCTAGTTGCATGTGAAAATATACTATCGCCTGCAGATAAATGACTATTGGCACCAACTGTTACTGTGTGTTCTGCTCCTACTAAAATACTAGTATTGAATGCACTTTCAATTTGTACTCTTCCGCTTTGTTTTTCTTGTTCAAAATGCTTACCGTCACTCCATCGTGCAGATGCCTTCATGTTTATATTACGTCCGGCTTCTACATTAAAATCTCGCTCTGCTGTAAAATTAATATCTGTATCACTCATAACGCTTATACTGTCTTGAGCATGTATATCTATTTTACCGTCTGATGTCATTTCAATCCATGCGGTCCCTCGTGAATTTGCAATATAGATTAGGTCTTCGCTGTTGTTCATCATTATTTGATGCCCTGTTCTAGTTCTAAATCTAATCATTTCGTTTTGAGGAATAGTTTCGTCACCGCCTTCTTCTTTGATTCGTTTGTTAACGTATATAGGAGGACCATCTTCTGCGTGTGTTGCTCTAATTAGGTTTTGATCTCCGTCATCCATTACAAAACTAGATCCGCCCAGTCTATTATAGGGAATATCTACTCCATCTATGTCATAACCGTATTTTGCTTTAGGATGATTTTTACGCTTGTCAAGTGGACCTGGGGTACTCATACCAAATACCATTGACGGGGCTTCTCTTCTAGCACTTGAGGTTGTTGTTCCTCTTGTCTCGTCGTCAATTAGTCCCTGTACTTGCAATATTTCTGTAAAATCTTTATTGTATGGTTTTTTAAAAAACTGTGGGTCAGCAGCAGCAAGATCTTCTAATTTTTTATTGTATTCACCAACTGGTAATTTCTTATCCTTTAGGTCGTCGGGTGTAGATTCTGTGTGCAACACAGTTGATGCAGTTCCACCTGGCACCATCATATTCATGTTGCTGTCTTGTACACAACCTATCCAATATCCATACGACGTAATGCCTTCAGCAAAAATTACCAAAACACGAGATCCTACATCTGGAGGTACAGCCCAAAATCCATAACTTTTTTGTGTACTCTGAAAATCATCGTTTTCTTTTAGACCAGTAGCAGGTGTAACGCCGTAAAATGGGGACAGATATTTTACAATCATTAGCTGTCCGCTTCTTTCGGGAATATTACTCGAAGATGTACGCCTAATAAGTTCAACTTCAAGGGTACCTTGCATATAGGGATCTAAATGATTTACAATAATAGCCTCAAAAGGACCGCTATTGCTTATTGGTCCGTCTTGTACTGTGGTTCTTGAATAACTCATTAAAGTCTGTCCTTAGTTATTAGTATCGTAATAGTCTTACTTGCGCTCTGCCGTTGGGCGTTTCTACAATTGCAAATTGAGTGATATCGAGTTTATATCTGTCAATCTGTCTAACAGCAGCATCTGTATTTCTAAAAAATCTTGTAGGTGCTGTAAGCTTTTCAATTACATCCTCAACACGGCCTGTGCCGTCATTTGCAAATCTTTTTCTAGGATCATCATACTCAACTTCTCCTTGATAATCAACTTTAATTTTACTATCTTCTGGGGCTTCGCCTACATCAACATTATCTTGATCATAAATTCTACCATCTCTTGCAGTGTGTGAGTTATTTACAATATCTAGGAGTTCTTGCCTGTCGGTTATGTTTTCTAGTTCTTTTTCTTCTCGAGAAATACTACTGCGTTGACTAGCAGTGCCAGATGTGCGTGTTTGTGGCAGAGGTTTATCTGATATTCCTTCTAGACTGTCAGACTGTGCAGCTATAACAGGCGAAGCATCAGCAGTTAAAGATGGTGTTAATATATTTTTCCAGACTGATGATTTATTTTCAACATCTCTAAATTGATTCATAAACTCGTATCTTTTGTTAGGATCAGTTTCTAGGAAAGGATCAACACCGGTTGCTTGTACAAATACATTTCGTGCACTTGATAGATCAACTTTAGATGCTTTATTTTTAAAAAACTCTGCGGCGGTTCTAGCTGAGGTAATTGGGTCTTTTAATAAATTAACATTGTTAACAATGTCTAGCCCAGTTGAGTCTGCAATTGCTTGGAAATTCGCCTTGCCTGCAATTCCTAAAAATCCAGCTGGTGAAAATTTACTACCTCCATCATTTTTTAATATCTCATCAAAAAACTTAGTCGGAGATGACTTTAGGTCACCTAACTGTGCATCTGAAAAATTCGATACTGCATTGCCAAAAATATTTCTTATAGAACTATTAGCAATATTTGCATATGATTTTACATAATCAGTTGCAAGCCCAGATACATTTTCACACATACCGGCAATATTTGATACTGCTGATATATCTGAAATTCCTACTTTACCTAGCTGATCTTTAATCTGCTTTACATTTTCTAATTTTTCAAGTGGATCTATATTAATAGCATCACCTAGCGAATCTAAAACTGTTGGGCCTGCTCCGCCAAATGCATCTAATGGATTAGGTATTGTTGGGCCTGCTCCGCCAAATGCATCTAATGGATTAGGTATTGTTGGGCCTGCGCCGCCGAACGGATCTAAGCTGTCGTCTACAACACCCGAATTGTCGCCCGGTGGTGCATAATCAGGCATATCTTTTATAGCTTTTTCACCGAGATGTGCTACGTCTCGTATTTTTTTACCTAGTCTAAAATCATATCTATCATCTTGCGGATCTATTAATTCATATTTGTAAACATCACCAACTGCTGGCAATTCTGAAGGAGTAGACGGATACGAGTTTACACGCTTGCCGCCGGATGTTACTTGTCCTGCACTAACTGCGTGTTCTGTTGCTCTTTTATCTGATACGCCGACAGAAGGATTTGCTGTGTTATTGCTATTTGTTGTAGCATCTACTCTAGTGGTTTTTCCATTGCCGCCTTTTTTACAGTCCTTTAAGCCTTGTAAAAATTCATCTGGTTTTCCGTGAGCGGAATTATCTAATACTCCGGAGTAATAACTTTCACCTTTTGCTTTACCGTTAACCGGAACTGGAAGAGGAATACTTGCAAACTCTTTACATAAATTTATCATAAAGTCAATATCAGTAATCTTTCCTAGCTTCCATTTTTTATATTGTCTTAGATTGTATAGTCTTTTAATGCAAATTACATCTTGTATTTCAGGGCTGTATCGAGTAAGATCGATATCTAATTTTAAAGATCTAATTGTTTCAGCAAGGGGGGCTTTAATAAACTGATATCTGCCTACTGCACAACTGGTACCGCCATTATCTTTTAGTAATCGTGCTTGAAACATTTGTACTTGTCGTAGAGTTTTAGTAGTTAATGATGGATTCGAACTGTTTGAATAATGTGCAAAATAGCCCAATCTTCCGGATTCGCCTTCTGCTATATGATCAAGTAATGCTCTGTCAATCGAGTCAAGAACAAATGCATCCAAGCTTAGAGGATCTTCCTCAATAGCTTCACCTAGATTTTCACTGGTTGTAATATCTAATATATCAGTTGTGGTTCCTTCTTTTTTAATTGTGCTAGACGCATTAAAAGAATTAATTCTTGCGGCATTTGAATCTCCTACAATTACTGCTCCAGGGTATGCATTTTTTATTTTAGCAGCATTTTCTTTTGTTAATAATTCAGGCTGTTCTTTACCGTGATAAAGACCGTCTACTGGATATGCAGTTGCGCCGGCGGATGTTGCTGCATTTTTAACTAGATTATGTAGGTCAGGAAATCCAATTTCTGGATCAGGGTTCGGTGGAACAATGATTATATTTGTATATCCTTTTGTTTTTGCATTTTCAACAATTCCTGTAACATTTTCTGCTGTTTTAGAAGTATCGTCAATGTCAGCAGTTCCGATTGCTATAATAATTGTATCACTCATTATAGTCCACCTACTAATCTGTCACCTATAAATCTAGCACTAGTTCCATTTATAATACCGGTTCCTGTTGGCGTATTGGTTTGATTAGAAATACGTTGTAAAGAAAGATTTTGCGTAAATTGACCTTTGTTAAATGTATGTGTTATACCCCAACAATTGTACAATCCGCTAAACGGCTTAACTAGTTCTGGCATGCCCATTAAGAACGATCCGTTTAGTTGAGGATAATCCAGTGGTGTTTTAAAATTAATTACAATACTTAATTCGTTTAATCTTGTATCAGCTCTTCCGTCCGAGGTCATTGTTCTACCTACTAGTTTTTGTCTACTATTTCCTGCGTCAGTTGGTAGATAATAAGGATCGCCCCAAATTGATAGGTCAGCTGTGATCATGTTTAGCGGAGAATTAATCAATCTAGAATGAAATTGCTCTGCTCTGTTGCGCTTTGCTAGTGATTCAGGGTCTGATGTTTTTTGTGCACCGTTATAGAATTCGTATTGATTTTGTGTGCCTAGTACTGTAGTTCCTACAGCTTCATCTTTTACAGCTGAATTACCAGCAGAATATGCTTGGTCTTCTGTTCTAGAAATATTTTCTCCGCTTTCGCCGCCGGACACTGCGCCTTTGCTAAAGTCAGCTAACACTAGTTCACGAAATGCATTATCAAAATTAATATTAAAGTCTAATACATCTTCATTTTTACCTGAATATATGTAATTGTATTCTTTATCAGCTGCCGATTTTCTTTCTGCTATAGCAGTTGGTGCTTCTTTTGATGCCATTACTTTAGATTCACATATAAAGCTAGGAACAATACAGTACACATATGTCATTCTAGGACGACCTAGATCAGGATTTACTCCTGCTTCATCCTCAATAAAAACCATCTGTTCTATTTTATAATAGCTTTTTAGTCCGCCTGCTGGAGAACTGTTTATTGCATCCTGTACATATTCAGAATCTGCACAGACATCTTCTATTATTTTTGATATGCGATAATTTTGTTTGTACTGGTAGCCGAGAACATTGCCAACCTCAGGCAGTACAACTTCTTCAACTTGTCCCGGACCATCATTTGCTAATTCATAGCGTTGTGCTTTGTTCATTATGTTTTTTTGTCTAGCAACATCATCTACAACTAGACTTAGACCAATAGCATTAATATTTTCTGGTCTACTTCCCCAGATTTTTAAATTTCTATAATACTTTGTTGCATTTGAAGCAGAACGATTTACTGTTATACCTTGTGTTTCGTCTCGCGGGTCATAGCTTACAGATTCACGTCGTTGACTTTCTTCTTCATTAAATGTTTGCAGTTCGCTAGATGTTACGCTTATACCTTTTAGCGCTTCCGATACATCAGCTGAATCTTTAGGGAAAAGTATTACATATCTGTCATAACCGGATATTAAATTATTATTTTCAGCACGTTCAAACAGTGCATTTACTGATGTTGTAATACTGTTTTCGCCTGTTTCTAATACTTCGTGCACCCGCTTTCCAGAAGCAGATACGTCAGACATAATTATATCAACACTGTCTTCAAATGCAAGTTCAGTATATATAACTGCACTTACCGAGTATCTACTTCCTTCGCCGTCGATTTCAAAATCAATGTTATTAATTTTAATAGGAAGATAACTCGGAGCTGCTACTGATTGTGTAGGTTTTCCAAATGCATCATATCCAGTAAATTCAATCTTTACACAAAATGGTAGATTTTGAAAATTACCAAAACCAAGCTCAGCTGCACTTTCTCTAATAACTTCTAAAAATTGTCCCATGCTGTATGGTTCAATTATATCAAAAGAAATACTAGTGCCAAGTGTAACGCCAGTGTTCGGATTAGCATTAACTACAGAATCAATGCTTAGATTATCAATAAAATATTCTAAATCAGCACCTAACGCATCTTCAGATGCAGTACGTTGACGCTTGACTCCTGGATTGCTACCGGTTCCGCCTGCAGACTTACAAATAATGTGCTTCATGCCATTTTTAACATATGATTCTGGAAAGTTTAATTCGTTGGGTGATAAAATTCCCAATGTAAGTATATAATTGTATGTGTTGTATTCTCTTAATACATTACCTAATTTTCTAGATCCGTCTGATCCTACTTTTTTAGGTATGTTTTGACTTGTTAATACTGAATCAAATATGTTAAAATTTGAAGTTAAATCATTTGCTAGATTTTCAATATCAGCAAAAGCTTGTGTAGCCAGTGATTCAATGTCAGGATTTATCCAATCTGAAGGATCAAATAGTTTAATATTTTGTGATCCCGAAAAGTCGCTAAGGCTTTTTCCAAGGCTGGTAACATTGCCAAGAAGACCACCGACATTATTCAATACGTTAAGTTTGTTTCCAATTGCATTAGATATTGCATTAGAAGCAAGACCTTTTACAATATCCTGTGGATTAGATTTGCTTAATTGCTTTGCTGAATTAACTAAATTAAGACCTGCATTTATCTTTCCTATAGGCGAATTAGCATTTTTTAGTGTATTAAAAGAACTTACAGTATTCATTAGAGGAGAAGCTGCACCCACAGAATTAAGAACATTTGATAACGGGCTAGTAATATTACTAATAGAAGTAGGTAATCCGGGTAGTGCAACATTGGTTGCATATCCAACTCTTTTTGCAACTTGGTCTATGCCTAAATTACCAAATTGTGATCCTATTACATCATTTAGACTTGGTAGTTTTCCTTGTAGTGCAGACAACCCCATGCTTGATACAACAGACGTTGCATCGAATCCAGATACAGCATTAGCAAGTTTAGGATTAATAGATGCTTTAGCAGAATCGACTAGAGCCTGTACAGCATTAATATTAGGATCAGTTGCAGTAACCATTGTTGCTAAAAATTTAGAATTATCATCGGTTAGCTTGCCTAGGTCGAGGTTTAAGTTTGCACCCGGGTCACTTGTTAATCCGGATGATAGTGCTTTTTTAAAAATACCCGAGCCGATTGCTTTAGTAACAGTCGATGGCATTTTGTTTGATACTGCTGTTGCATTTACTGCTAGGTTTAATAAATTTATTGCCATTTAAACTCCTAGGCTTTGTTTTAGATTATTTCCCTGCGGAAGATAAATCTTTGTACCTGCTACAAAGTCAAACACAGGATCCTTTAAGATATCTAGATTTCTTTGTGCAAAAACCCACCAAAGGTCTTTAGATCCATATAAGTCATATGCAAGTAAATCTGGTCTGTAGGTGTATACATTTGTAATTTCATACAGTATATCTGTAGGAGACACAGGAACAGGCCTTGGTGTTAGAATATCCAAATAACCCGATGCAGTAACGTCTGTATTATTGTAAAAACTAAATGCTGACATTAGATAAATCCTTCTTGTTTACCAACAAGAGTGCCGTTAGCATAATCCTGTAGATTAAATCCTGCAACAGAACGTCTTGCGTAGTTTGGTGCTACTTGAACTGTGATAGTCGACTGCGCAGGAACATAATTTTCTTTGTTGTTGATTGTACATGGTATATAATCTACATCTGCAGGTAGGTCTGTTGTAAAACTAGTAATTAGTATAGGTACATTGTTCATGACATAACTACCATATCCGTTTAGTCTAGACATCAGTGGCGGTTTGCCGCTGTTACTGCCTTCGTCGCCGTAGAACATTTTAGTCATTGTTCTTAAAAAATGTATACAGGCTAACCAGTATTTTGCATCCTCTTCATTTTCAGTAAAAAAATCACCGTTGATTGTTATTGTATCAACTTGACTGTTTTGGTAAGCATAAAACGGATAGTTAGAATGTGTCGGGCTAATTTGAGAATAATTTGCACTATGCCCTAGTATAATAGTAGGAGTAAATGGAAACACCATCCTATTATTACTTAGACTCAACGGTGATAAAATTTCACTGTCTCTTAAAAGAAGTGTCGGAACTTCTAGGCTTACTCTCCAGTCATGTGGTGTATCATCAACTGGTCCTTGTACAACAGCAGTTTGTCTTCTTACAGCTTGAGCATCTATAGGTAGGTCACCACGTCTTTTTTGACTGGCATCAAATTCGCTTACCGAGGCGTTTGCGTTTTGTTGTCCGGTGTTTTCGTTTGTACTCATGAGTTTTCCTTGTTATAACTATTTAGTTGACATAATTATCAGAGTATATTATAATAGTTTTAACAAGGAAAACAAATGCGCAAAAGAAATTATTTAAACAACAAAGACTTATTATTAGAAATACACAGATCTAAAAACACATTTAACAGTTATGTAGCACCTGAGTATGCAGATTTTGATATAATTTTACTAAGTGTCGATGCAATTAATATACGAACTATTGCTGAAGCAAAAAGAAATAAAGCAAAAAAACTATCAACTGAAGATTATGAAGCTCGCAAGACAGCAGGTGAAAAGGTCAAACAAGCAGACTGTGAAGTTGATTATCGAAAAATTACCAAAGAAGAACTAATTTTTCGTGTAATGACCTTTGATCATGTTCCAGAAGAGCCCGGCCGGAAAAAGAATCCAAAAACAATAGCAGATACTAAAACAAAATTAAATTTTCCTCCATTTGTGCACTATAAATTCAACGACGACGGAGAATTAATATGTGTAGGAAAATCACACTGGGAAGGTGGCATGGAAAACGGTAATTTTTCAAAAACACACGGTAAAGCAACTAACAATCTTGCCATGATGTGGATGAAGCTTGTAGATCGTTATGCTACTCGCGGCAATGTTCGCGGATATACATACAATGACGAAATGAAAGGACAAGCAATCCTTCAATTATCACAAATAGGACTACAATTTGATGAATCCAAATCCAATAACCCCTTTGCTTATTATACCGCTGCTGTTACTAATAGCTTTGTTCGTGTTATTAATCTAGAAAAACGCAATCAAAACATTCGAGATGACATTTTAGAGATGAACGATCTCAAACCAAGTCATACTAGACTGCATGAAGGCGAATGGGAAGCTTCGATTAGACGAAACGAAGAAGCAGATCCTACAGCATACACTAAAAAGAAATAGTTTGACAACCTAGCATTTTCCTGTTATACTCTAAAGAGAAGTGGAGCATATAGTTGTTTAAAAAAGCGGCAGTATTTACTGACATACATTTTGGTCTTAAAAGCAATAGTAAAATGCACAATCAAGATTGTGAAGATTTTATTGATTGGTATATTAAAACTGCAAAAGAGCATGGTTGTGAAACTGCACTTTTTTGTGGTGACTGGAATCACAACAGAAACAGTCTAAACTTAACTACTATGGATGCAGGCATTCGTAGTCTAGAAAAAGTCGGTGCAGCATTTGATAATTTTTACATGTTTGCTGGCAATCACGATCTGTACTACAAAGACAAGCGTGATGTGAAGAGCACTGAATTTGCAAAGCATATTCCGGGTGTTACTGTTATTGACGAAATTTGGGAGCAAGACGATGTTGCACTAGTCCCTTGGTTAGTTGGTGATGAATGGAAGAAAATGTCTAAAATCAAAAGCAAATATTTGTTTGGGCATTTTGAGCTTCCTAGCTTTTATATGAACGCTATGGTACAGATGCCTGATCACGGTGAACTAAAAGCTGAACATTTCAAGCATCAAGAATATGTGTTTTCAGGTCACTTTCATAAGCGCCAAAAACAGGGACACGTACACTATCTAGGCAATACATTTCCTCACAACTATGCTGATGCAGGAGATGATGCTAGAGGAATGATGATCTTAGATAAAGAAAACAATAGCGAGCCGCTGTATATCGACTGGGAAGATTGTCCGAAATATAGAAATACAACACTTAGTAAATTACTCGACCCTGCAAGTAAACTCATCAAGCCCAAGATGCATCTACGTGTTACACTAGATATTCCAATTAGCTTCGAAGAAGCAGGATTGATAAAAGAAACGTATATTAGAGACTATGGTTGTAGAGAAATTACACTAATCAGTCAAAGGCAGACTGAAGAAATTAACACAGATCTAGACATTAGTAACATGGCTAGTGTAGATCAAATTGTGTCAAGTGAAATTAGCGAATTAGACACAGAGCAGTTCAGTAAAAAAATGCTACTAGATATATACAATGGTTTAGAATGATCAAAATCAAAGATTTAACTGTAAAAAACTTCATGAGTGTAGGCAACGTCAGTCAAGGTGTAGACTTTGATCAGCAAAGTCTTACGCTTGTTCTTGGTGAAAACTTAGATCAAGGCGGAGACGACAGCGGAAGTCGTAACGGCACTGGAAAAACTACTATTATTAATGCTCTTAGCTATGCACTGTATGGTCAAGCACTTACTAATATTAAAAGAAACAATCTAATTAATAAAACTAACTCAAAAGGAATGTTAGTTACACTGTCTTTTGAAAAAAATAACATAGAATACAGGATTGAACGAGGTCGTTCTCCAAATATTTTAAAGTTTTATGTTAATAATACTGAAAAAGTCGAAGAAGACGAATCACAAGGCGACAGTCGTAAAACACAGGAATCTATTCAAGAATTACTAGGAATGAGTCACGATATGTTTAAGCATATTGTTGCACTCAACACCTATAGTGAACCTTTCCTAAGTATGAGAGCAAACGACCAACGTGCTATTATCGAACAACTGCTTGGAATTACAATTCTAAGCGAAAAAGCAGAGTCACTCAAAGAGCAAGTAAAAACAACCAAGCAAGCAATCACAGAAGAGACATTTAAAATTCAGGCAATCGAAAGTGCCAATCAAAAAATACAAACTACAATTGATAGTTTAAAAAATAATCAACGTGCCTGGGTTGCTAAGAAAAATACTGACCTTAAAAAACTTGTATCTGCTATCGAAGAATTAGAAAAATTAGATATTGAAACAGAATTAGAAGCACACGAAAAATTAGCAAGTTGGACAGAACACAATAACTCTATACTAGCTCTTAGAAAAGAACTAAGCACCCTAGAACCAGCACTGCAACGAGCAAACAAGAGCGTAGAAAAAGCAAATAAAGATATTCTAGAACTAGAAGATGCAACATGTTATACGTGTGGTCAAGAACTTCATGCAGATAAAAAAGCTGAAATTGCAGAGCGTAAAAACAAAGAACTTGCTGATGCAACAGCATATGCACAAGAAATTAATGCAAAGTGTTCAGAAGTTATTATAGCACTTGAAGAAATTGGTGACATCAATGGTAAGCCTACAACATTTTATGATAGTGCTAAAGAAGCATACGAACATAGAAACAATGTTGACAATCTAAAGAGTGCACTAGCAAACAGAGAAGTGGAAGTTGATCCGTATCTTGTTCAAATTACTGATCTAGAAAATACTGCTATACAAGAGCTTAATTGGGATTCAATAAACGACCTAACTGAGTTTAAAGAACACCAAGAGTTCTTGTTAAAACTGCTCACAAACAAGGATAGTTTTATTCGCAAGAAGATTATTGATCAAAACCTAGCATATCTCAACAACAGACTTACCTATTATCTAGATACACTTGGATTACCGCATCAGGTTCAATTCCAGAATGACCTAAATGTAGAAATTACACAACTAGGTCAAGATCTAGACTTTGATAACCTAAGTCGAGGAGAGCGCAACAGGCTTATCTTAGGACTGAGCTTTGCATTCCGCGATGTTTGGGAAAGTTTATATCAAAACATCAACTTGTTGTTTATTGACGAGCTTATCGATAGCGGTATGGACAGTGCAGGAGTTGAAAATTCAATCGGTGTATTGAAAAAGATGACTAGAGAACGTAATAAAAATATTTTCCTCATATCTCACAAAGATGAACTTGTAGGTAGAGTAAACAATGTGTTGAAGGTTGTTAAAGAAAATGGCTTTACTTCTTATGCAAACGATTTGGAAATAGTAGAATGAAAATTAGACTAGGAGTTAGAGGCAGTAAACTTGCACTAGCATATGCAGACATTGTTAAACGTAAAATTAACTCTGTAGGCGATTATGATGTTGAAATAATCACAATCAAAACAGACGGTGACATATACGCCAAAAAGAACATTGCTGAAATAGGAGGCAAAGGTGTATTTGTTACTAAAATCGAACAACAACTGTTGGATAATAATATTGATATAGCTGTGCATAGTTTTAAAGACCTTCCTAAAGATCTACACAGTGATACAGACATATTTGCTGTTATGAAACGTCATGATCCACGTGATGCTGTGATTGGTAACCTAGAAGACGGGTGTAAAATAGGCACAAGCAGTCCTAGGCGTAAGTTACAACTTGCAAAAATGTTTCCTAACAGTGAAATACTGCCAATACGAGGTAATATCGACACACGAATACAAAAAATTCGTGATAATGAGTATGATGCTACTATTTTAGCAATGGCAGGTCTTGATACAATGAATCTAGGTCATGAAATTAGTAAAATTATGGCATTAGAAGAACTAGTACCGGCTGTAGGACAGGGTGTTATTGCTGTGCAAACTAAAAAAGACGCAGAAATTAATTTTTTAATGGATCAAATCAATCATTTAGAAACATATCAATGTGCTATGGCCGAAAGAGAAATGTTAAAGGTCATAGACGGTGACTGTGATACTGCAATCGGATCTATTACCAATGTATGCGGAACTTTGTTAACTATTAATGCATGGAATTATGAGAATAATACTTCATGCAAGGTAGAAGGCTTGTTATCTAGCTACAAAGAATTAGGTTTAAAGGCAGGATTTGCTATAAAATGAACGAAGACAACTTTCACGAAGAATTAGTACAGGCATATCTGCGATATTTTGCAGCAAATGAATGGTGGGAACGAAATAATTCAGTTCGTTCATATGCTACTGTACAAAAGGCACTTAGAGACATTAGATCAATAGCAAAAGAACGAAATACTGAAATTAGGCAGAATCAAAAAGAGTACAAAACCAAATTTAAAGGCAAGCAATACAAAAATCGATAAACATTGTATGAATTGGACATATAATGGTGAAGAAGTCACAGAAATACCAGACGAGTATGAAGGATTTGTTTACATTATAACCAATTTAACTGATGATCGCAAATACATAGGCAAAAAACTAGCAAAATTTAAAACTACTAAGCCACCCTTAAAAGGCAAAAAAAATAAACGACGCGGAACAAAAGAATCAGACTGGAAAACCTATTGGGGATCTAGTGATAGGCTAAATGAAGACGTAGAAAAGTTAGGCCAAGATAAATTTACAAGAGAAATACTATACCTATGTAAAGGCAGGGGCGAAATGTCCTACTTAGAGGCTAAAGAACAGTTTGACAGGCGTGTACTCGAAACAGATGAATACTACAACGGTATCATCAATGTTAGAGTTGGCGGGTCAGACAAACTCAAACAGGCATTGCTAGAACATCAAATCAAGGCAAAACAATCCAACACATAAGGTTGGCGGGCCAGATCAAAAATACCGCTGTGGAAAAGGCTACCGTATAGGAGCACACGTAACATGCTGAGCGGCATCCGGTAGTAGGGTGTTTGATTGGCATAGACTGATTGTTGGCTGTCGAAAAAACTGCACATTACACATAAAAACTCTTTAGCAATAGGAACGAAGCGAGAGGTAGTAGTAATATGTATTCTGTATACTAACATTAACTTGTTAGCTTACAAAAACATATTATTACGATGTCGACGTAGGTTGGGAAAGGTCAGAGCCCATTGTGTAGCAGAAAAAACCTACTTCCAGGTCTCGGCTGGATAAGACTCACATGAAGTTTTTCTTTGAGACGACGGAACCGTAACAGGTTCCGTCTGACTGAAACGATCTACATGAATATTTAAAACTTCATGTTATTCAGTTTCTTACTTATATATCATAAAACGGAGTGTATAGTTTGAGCGATTAGCGAAAACTTATATCTGTGAAGCAGATATACTAAATAATAGTATGAGACTTGACGATATACTTAATGAATCACAACTTGATGAGTTTATTCCTATAACCAAACAGGGAAGAATGATCAAGCGAGCAGAAAAAGCTGGCAAAAAAGACGCAAAAGCATCTGTGGATAAACTGATACAGGACTTTGCAGCTCATCTGGGCACACAAGGGCAAAAATTCAAAACAGCTTCTACTGATGACGTAGTAAAATACCTATCATCGAAAAAAGTTGATGTTAGTGATATTGATCTTCAAGCACCTATGACTCCTGCACGTATTAAAAAGATATTCCAAGCTAAAGTTCAACAAAAAATGTCTGGAAAAGGCGTTACAGCACCAGCAAAGGCTTCAGGATCTCCTGGAAAAACAGCAACTAAAGCGTCTAGTACCTACAGTTCAACTAAATCTGCTGCACTAAAACTAAATGCCAAAGAAAAACGTAGATTAATTGCACAATTACAAAAAACTCTACCAAAAACCAACACTGTAGTTGATAAAAACTTTGATAAAAGTCAAAAATTAAAAAATTACGGTAAAGTAGGAAATTAAAAGAAAGGTAAACCACTTTCTTTGGTGGTTTTCATGTTTTCCTTTACTATTTCGCCTATCATTTTTCGATCTTGATAGCCCATAGTAAATCCTTCGTCTAGACTAACGCTGCCTCTCATATACCAAATAAGTTTTAGTATCTCATTGCGCAGTTCTAAGCCTTCGTTTTCTATTTGTTTGGTATGTGCCAGGAGGTCAGCCAGGGGCATTGGTAAGATCTTTATACGAAAAAATTTGATTGATCAAATGCAATAGGAACTTCAAACTGTTCCGGTGCGCCTTGTGCTTTTTCTTCCTCACTAGGAGTAATCTTCATAGGTTCGATGGAAAACTTCTCTCGCTGAGTATCAAAGTGTGTCTGTAGTGTTTTAAATACGTCTTTGTCAGCATTTATTACAAACTCTTTGATATGATCAGCATTTGTTACAGTAGTTTCGTCAGTTGTTATGCTTGTAACAGATTGAGCCATCATATCAACTGTTAATTCAGTTAGTTTTTTGAAACTACTGGCAAATTTAGACAGTTTATCTTCTTCTGACATTTCGTCATTGTTAACTACAGCAAATATTCTCTGTTCTTCAAAGGTTTTTAAACTACTCTTGGTAAATTCTTGATAGGTCAACGGTCTAACAGTACATTTCATGCCCTGAACAGTGCATTCGCTGTCAAATGTTACACTGACTAACTTGTTTAACAGTATTCTTAGGTCAACTGCATAGTCTTTAACTATGTCAGTGTTTGGAAGTTCGACTGGAAAGTCCAATTGTTCGCCATATGTTGCAATACGAATAGCAATCAACACAGCATCGAGGTCAATACTGGGCATGTGCCAAGGATTTGCAATAGATGGTATACAACTTTTAATTACATCAACAGTTGCTTGGCCATTTAACAGTGCATCTGGGGTTTTCATAGTAAGTTCATCAGAAGCAGTCATCGAATACACAGGTATTTCACCTGTTTCGGGCATATTTAAACTACCTTCAGGATAAAACATGCCTTTGCTAGGTAAAGTAATGTAGACTTTTGGTTGCCTAAAGTGTTTTTTTAACGGATTAGGTGCTTCCGGTGGTATAAAAGTCGAAGGATCGAACTCAGGCATGGTTTACTCCAGATAAATACATTGTAAAGTATATATCTATATTTATTAAATACGCAGTTTATAGGAATTAAGGTTGGCAGAAGAAGTTGAAATTACCAATTTTGGTAAAGGTGGTGTTGCTAGTGAGGAAACTCTAGCCGAACTTTTAAAAACCATGGATCGTCTTGCAAGGTCCAAGGGTTTTGATCCTAAAGAAGTTAATAAAAAAACAAAAGAACTTTCAAAGTCATTAAAAGACGGTATAGAAATAGTTGAAGAAAATCGAAAAGCGTTAGACAACAATACAGATTCTTTAAAAGACAACACTTCGATGTTAAACAAAGGTCTTGGACTTTTAGGTAATAGTCTTGGATATGTAGCAAATCGTATGACTGCTTTTGGCAGCGAACTGTTGTTTGGCGGTAATACCCTAAGCACTTTTGCAAAAGAATTACCTCTAGTTGGCACAGTATTAACTCCTCTAACACAGATGATTGACGATAATGTTGAAACATATCGTGAATTTAGTACCATCGGCGGCACCGCTGCAAAAGGTTTGTATGATTTTAGTATAATGGCTGCACAAGCTGGTGTTCCTATTGACGACTTTAGACAGTTGATTATGGAAAACAGTCAAAGCCTAAAGTTATTTGGTGCTACAACAACCAGTGGTGCTAAAAATTTAGCCGCACTATCAAAAGAATTTAGAGATGGACCAGGCAGAGAGTTGATGCAGCTGGGTTTTACGTCTACTGAACTAAATGAAACACTGATTGACCTAGCAGAACTGAATAGTAATATCTTTACTATGGGCAGAATTAGAGACAAAGTTACAGCAAAGTCGGCTGCTGAATTTTCAAACACGTTGTTTGACCTGTCGGTGATCACAGGCAAACGCCGCGATCAACTCAAAGACGAAATGAAACAAGCCGCTAGCGACTATCGTTCAAGAGTTGCAATGGCAAGCATGGACGATGACCAACAAAAAAGATTTCTGGCTAATCTAACAATGGGCGGCGCAGCAATGCAAGATGCACTGCTTGATATGGCAGACGGAATTCCTAATTCAGATCTTGCTGCAAGACTCAGTTCATTAAGTAATACATTTAGAGCCAAGTCAAGAGATATTGAGGATATGGATCCTCGTGAAATGAATAACTTTATGTTTACAGTTAGAGAAGAAATGGAAGCATTTGCAGCAGCAAACGGTACTACTATTCAAGCTCTTGCCGAAAGCGACGCAGGTATTAGAGGTATACTTGACTTTACAGAACAAACAAAGGATTTAAGATTCTTAACAGAGGAACAATATAACAAAGAAAAAGCAGATAAAGCAGCAATGAAGGCACGAGAAGATAGTGTGCTTGCATTTAACGAAACATTAAATAACATAAGAACTAACTTAAAACTTGCATTTATCGATTCAGGAATACTTCAAACAGTTCAAGATGTAACTGATAATCTAGTAAAGGCACTGGGCGACGAGAAAACAATGTCCGTAATCAACAACGGACTAACCAGTATGTCAACATCTATCAGCAACTTCTTAGAAGCATTTGCAGAAGATCCAAAAAAAGCAATAAGTAATGCATTAAAGGGCATCGGTAACAGTATTCTTGACGTATTAATGGGCGAAAAAATTGAAGATCCTCGCGATCCTAACTACGGCCAGCGTGAAGGCGGCGCTTTAGACGACATTCTAAAAGGTCTAGCACCTCTAGGTGGTATGTTGATTGATTCTATAGTATCCGGCATTAAGTCTGCTATGGATAACGATACATGGATAGACGAAATAGTATTAGGCATTGGTGCATTATTTTTACTAGGAAATCCAATTGCTCTAGCACTAACAGCTGGCATTAAAAGTTTATTCCTTCTCAAAGGAGTAACGAGTGCTATGGTCAAAGGTGCAAAAAGCCTCTGGCCAAAAAAACCAGCCAACTATAGACCAGATCAATTATTAGACAGAAACGGTAAACCGCTGTCAGGCACTGCACTAGAAGCCCGAAAGCGAAAACTAGATCGTGAAGCAGCATCAACAACTCCAGAAAAAGACAAGCCTAAAAAGCCAGATGTTGACCCAACAGCTGATAAAAAATTTAAGATGCCCAAATGGCTTAAAGGCGGAGCCGGAATACTAGGTGCATTGCTAGTAGGTGCTGAATTATTAAGTATTTCTAATGACGACGAGCTTTCTGCTAGAGATAAAAAAGTCGAGTCTACTGGCGCAGTTGCTGGCGGCGTCGGCGGCGCAGCTGGTGGTTATGGCGGAGCTCTTGCAGGAGCAGCAGCAGGAGCAGCAATAGGTTCAATTGTTCCGTTTTTAGGAACAGCAGTCGGTGGCGCTATTGGTGGTATCCTTGGCGGCCTCGGTGGCGGCGCATTAGGCTATGTGGCAGGCGATGCAGTAGGAACAGCTAGTGCAGACGCAGTACTATCAGAAGAAGGCGATACAGTAGGAACATCTGGTGCAGACGCATTACCACCAAAAAAAGTCCCTACTGTTTCACCCGCAATGACCAAAGATCAAATTGAAACTATAGAAAGATTGTCAAATGCATCAGCTGGCATTGAAAGAATTGCAGGTGCATTTGAGCGTATAGGTGCAGTACAGGGTCTACAAGAAAACATGGCTTCCTTTCAAGCTGATTTAAAAATAGTTGACATGAGAAATTTCAATACTCAATTAATGAAAATGGGCGACAACTTAGAAAAAATTAACGACGAGTTATCCAAAGACAACAATGGTATGCTACGTCGAGGCACAGGAGTAAATGCAGGATCTCTATTTGAAAACTCTGGCGTCGGCAGCCAGGGTATAGATTCAGATATACTAAAAGAGTTAAATAGTAACATAGCATTACTAGTACAACACGAAGCAAACGAAGAAAAATATTTGAGAAAGATATCTCAGAACACCGGCGGCGTCCCTTCAGATGTTACTAAAGTACCTACTAATGTAAGAAATAGAGGCCGCAATGGCGGAAGGTCAGGAAGATAAATGAGTTGGAAAAAGTACTTTACTCCTGTTGCAACTAGCAACAACCCAAGCGGAAGTTATTCTCCTTTTTCTACTACTGGCGGTAGTAACAGCATGCCTGGTCCTGCTAGATCAAACTATTCAAGCTACTTGCCTGATGTATATGTTGGCACACCCAATCGTATCGAGCGCTACGGTCAGTACAACACAATGGACCAAGACTCGGAAGTTAATGCTGCACTAGACATTCTAGCAGAGTTTTGTACACAGCTTAATGAACAGAACAACACACACTTCAAAATTGATTTCAAACAAAAAGCAACCAACAGTGAAGTAACAATTATATCACAGTATCTACAGCAGTGGAGTAAGATACAAAACTTTGAAACACGCATGTTTAGACTGTTTAGAAATGCATTCAAGTATGGTGATCAATTTTTTGTTCGCGATCCGGAAACACAAAAATGGTTTCATGTTGATCCGGGCAATGTAACAAAAATTATTGTAAATGAATCAGAAGGTAAACTACCTGAGCAGTATGTGATCAAAGACTTTAATGTAAACTTTAAAGATATGGTTGCAACAACACCATTTGATACAACAGGAACTGGCCCAACGGGTGCAGGATATCCCGGCGCTGGCACAACAAACATGACAGGCAAAGGTCCTATTCCTACTGGCAACCGTTGGCAAAATGAAGAAAATGAAATTTGTATTGATGCTAGTCATATGGTACATCTCAGTCTGTCAGAAGGACTAGACAAAAACTATCCTTTCGGTAATAGTCTTTTAGAAACTGTTTTCAAAGTCTACAAGCAAAAAGAATTACTTGAAGATGCGATTATTATCTATCGTGTACAACGTGCTCCTGAGCGCAGAGTGTTTTATGTTGATGTAGGAAACATGCCAAGTCACCTTGCTATGCAGTTTGTGGAACGTGTAAAGACAGAAATACATCAAAGACGTATTCCGTCACAAACAGGCGGTGGTCAAAATGTAATTGACAGCTCATACAACCCTCTGTCAATCAATGAAGATTACTTCTTCCCTCAAACAGCAGAAGGTCGTGGATCAAAAGTTGAAACACTGCCAGGCGGAACTAACTTAGGAGAGATTGATGATCTTAGATACTTCACTAATAAACTTGTACGTGGCCTACGTATCCCTAGCAGTTACTTACCAACCGGAGCGGATGATGCAAGTAGCCAATATAATGACGGGCGTGTTGGTACTGCATACATACAAGAACTTCGCTTCAATACCTATTGTGAACGTTTGCAAGGCTTAATTGCAGAAGAGTTTGATCAAGAATTTAAACGATATATGCTAGACAAGGGTGTTAACATTGATACTGCTATGTTTAGTTTAAAGTTTCAACCTCCACAAAACTTTGCAAGCTATAGACAAAGTGAAATTGACAATGCAAGAGTTCCGACATATACACAAATGGCAGCGTTGCCATTCATCTCCAATAGGTTTGCACTAAAAAGATTCCTAGGCATGACTGACGAAGAGATTGCAGAAAACGAACGTCTATGGCGTGAGGAAAATGAAGAAGATCTAGAACCAATGCTAGACGACGCAAGTGCAGAAATGCGCGGCGCTGGCATCAGTGGTGCTGGCATTGAAGGTGATCTAGACGGCATAGAAGATACAGCTGATGACGGTGAAGATCCGGTACAAGGATCTGAAGGCGATGGACCTGACACAACAACTGATCAAGATTTAGGCGGTAGTCCTGCATCAAATACAGACCAAACGATATAAATAATATTATGATACTAAGAGAACTATTTTACTTTGATAAAGAAACAATCGAACCTGTCGAGAATGATAGGTACGAGCCAGAGCATGATACTTCTCCAGTAAACTATGATGACACACGTAAAACTAGACTTACTCTGCGTCAGATAAATCGTATTAGAAAAGCAGCTGACTTACACAAAGAAGAAAAAATAAAAGATCTTCATTTTGTTAGACAGATGTACGGTGCATCTGCAAATGCAGAGGCAGGTATGTAGTGCCAAAGATAGACAAGAGTCAATATACAAAAACAGAATGGCGTAAAATTAAACAAGCAAGACGCTTGGCCAAACAAGCTGAACGTCATAAAAAAGAGTTTAATCAAACTATTATACGCAAACCGGTTGAGCCAAAAATCAACGGGTCAACTGCATTTGTTATAGGTAATGGTACTAGTAGATTTCCTATACAGCTGGATAAACTAAGAAATTTTGGAAAAATATACGGATGTAATGCACTGTATAGAGAATTTACACCAGATTTTTTAATTGCTGTAGACACTAGAATGGTAATAGAAATATCAAAACAAGGCTATCAGTTAAACAATCCAGTCTATACTAATCCTAATAGAAGTTATTTAAAAATCGAAGGACTAAATTTATTTAATCCGAGCAAAGGATGGAGTAGCGGCCCAACTGCAATGTGGTTAGCCAGTCAACATTCGTATGACACAATATACATATTAGGTTTTGATTACAAAGGTCTTGACAAAGGACGTTTAGTAAACAATATGTATGCTGACACATTAAATTACAAAAAAACCAGTGACAGAGCAACGTTTTATGGTAATTGGTTGAAACAAACTACTATTACTGTTAATGAAAATCCTAAAATTAATTACATAAGAGTAATAGATCGAGACGGATTTATCCCAAAAGAATTGGTAAATATCAATAACATAAAGCATATATATGTTGACGAATTTATGCAAATACACAATTTAACCTAGTATTTAACTATACTTTAGGTGTCAAATTGTGCCGTTTCGTACCAATTTTTCACAAATAGAGTAAATAATAATGACAGTCCATACCGTGCAAGCGGTATTTATTTTTTAACAGGAGAAAACAATGGCAGATCGTAGCAAGTTTGAAGCAATGCTTGAACTTTTAGTCAATGAAGACAAAGAAGGTGCAGAAGCATTATTCCACGAGATTGTGGTAGAAAAATCAAGAGATATTTATGAATCTCTACTAGAAGACGAAGAGGAAGTTGACGAGTCAGATGACGAAGTTGATGAAGCATCGGATGAAGAAGTAGATGAATCAGACGAAGACCTAGACGAAGCAGATGACGAAGAAGTTGATGAGTCAGATGATGATCTAGAAGAAGGCTTTGACCTAGATGAGTTTGAAGTAGAAGCTGATCCAATGATGGGCGGTGATCCTGCAGACGACATGATGGGCGACATGGAACCAGACATGGATGGCGACGACGACATGGACATGGATGATGAAGGTGACGTAGAAGATCGTGTAGAAGATCTAGAAGACGCACTAGAAGACCTTAAAGCAGAGTTTGAAAAAATGATGGCTGGTGATGAAGGCGACATGGACGACGAAGGCGACGACGAAATGGATATGGACATGGACATGGACGACGAAGGCGACGACGACGAAGAAAAAGAAGCATTTACATATGAATCAGCAGACGAAGAAGTTGACGAAGCGTCAGACGAAGAAGTTGATGAGTCAGACGAAGAAGTAGACGAGTCAGACGAAGAAGTTGACGAAGCTGAAAAATCACCATCAGAGCAAATGCGCGAGTATGTAGAAAAAGTTGCACCAGCAAAGCATGGCGACAACGGTACTAACACAAAATCAGCTGTAGCTGGCAAAAACGATATGGGCGGCACAACTGCAAATATCCTACGCACAGATACAGAAGAAAGCGGTGAAGCAGGAGCAGGAACAACTATCAAAGGTAATCCAGTTCAAAAGCAAGCACCAGCAGCAATGAACACTAAGAACATTAACGTTCCTGGTGGTAAAGCTGGCAAAACATCTTTCAAGAAGAAAGAGCCAGGTCACGGCGCTGAAACAAAAGGTAAGCCGGAAACTGCTGACAAAGCAGCAGGTTCAACACTTAATAAGTTGAGCAAGCGAGCAAAGTAAGCAAGACAAGGACGATTGAATGAGAAACCTACGAGAGCACTTGACATTCGACCAAGCTAAGATGGTTGTTGAGTCTGCTGAAAATGGCAAGGACCTTTTTATGAAGGGAATTGTCATTCAAGGCGGGATACGTAATGCTAATCAGCGTGTGTATCCTGTAGAAGAAATAGGCAGGGCTGTCAAAACTCTTAACGATCAGATTCAAGGCGGATACACGCCTCTCGGAGAAGTTGATCATCCAGAAGGCCTTAACATTAACCTTGACCGCGTAAGCCACATGATTACAGATATGTGGATGGACGGACCAAACGGTTACGGTAAACTAAAAGTACTGCCTACTCCAATGGGACAGTTAGTTAAAACAATGCTAGAAAGTGGCGTTAAACTAGGTGTATCATCGCGTGGTAGCGGTAATGTTAGTGAAGACGGAAGCGGCAATGTTTCCGATTTTGAAATTATCACTGTGGATGCGGTAGCACAACCTTCCGCTCCCGGTGCATATCCAACACCAATATACGAGCATCTAATGAATGCACGTGGAGGGTATAAGGCATACGAATTAGCACAGGCAACCAAAGAAGACACAAAGGCACAAAAGTATTTAAAGGAATCTCTGATTAACATAATCAGTAGACTCCAATGATAAGGAAAAAACCATGTTAGAAGCACTGACAAAACTTTTCGAGAATGATGCAATTAGCGAAGAACTCAGAGCTGAAGTTGAAGAAGCTTGGAATGCAAAAGTAACAGAAAACCGTCAAGCGGCTACTGCGGAATTGCGTGAAGAGTTCGCACAGAAGTACGAACATGACAAGCAGACAATGGTTGAAGCAATAGATCAAATGTTGTCAGAAGGTTTAGCAAGTGAAATTGCTGAATTTGCTGAAGACAGAAAACAACTAAGTGAAGCAAAAGCAAAATATGCAATTGCTATGCGTGAAAATGCAGATCTTTTAAAAGGATTTGTAGTTGACCAACTTAAAACAGAGATTGCAGAGCTACGTGCAGATAAACGTGCAATGCAAGAAAATCATGCTAAGTTGGAAGAATTTATTGTTGAATCATTAGCTTCAGAAATTGCAGAATTTTACGAAGATAAAAAAGATTTAGCAGAAACTAAAGTGCGTCTTGTGCGCGAAGCCAAGACACATATTGCTAAAGTCAAGAAAGATTTCGTTCAAGATAGTGCAGCATTAGTATCCGAAACAGTTGCTAAAACTCTTAACAAAGAGATTAGTTCACTTAAAGAAGATATTGACACAGCACGCAGAAATGACTTTGGACGTAAAATCTTTGAAGCATTCGCAAATGAGTATGGTTCTTCATATTTAAATGAAAAATCAGAAACTTCAAAACTACTTAAAGTAATTGATGTTAAAAACAAGCAACTTAGCGAAGCTAAGGCGTTTGCATCAAAAGCTAAAAGTTTAGCTGAATCAGCAAGCAAAGAGAAATCACGCTTAGTTGAAGCAGCTAAAAGAGAAAAAATTATGAACGACTTAATTGCTCCTTTAAGCAAGGATCAACGTTCAATAATGACAGACTTACTGGAAACAGTTCAAACGCCTCGCTTAACAGCATCGTTTGAAAAATACCTACCATCAGTTATTGATAGTAATACTCCAGCAAAGAAAACCAAGGCACCACTTACAGAAGGCAAATCAATCACAGGCAACCGTGAACAATCACACATCACTAGTTCTAAAGCAGACGATCACAATGTCGTAGACATTAAACGTCTAGCTGGATTATAATAAGGAGATATACCAATGTCAGAACTACTAGAAAGTCGCTGGCAGGACACAAAAACAGCACTTCTTGAAGGCCTAAACGGCAACAAGAAGGGCGTTATGGCAGCTACGCTCGAAAATACTCGCAAGTATCTTTCAGAGAGCGCAACTGCTGGTGCGACATCTGCCGGTAACATCGCAACACTTAATCGTGTTATCCTACCAGTTATCAGACGTGTAATGCCAACAGTTATTGCAAATGAGTTAGTTGGCGTTCAGCCAATGACTGGTCCTGTAGCACAAATTCACACACTACGTGTGCGTTATTCAAATACAGATAACGGAGCAACAGCAGGGGATGAAGCATTCAGCCCATTCAAGATTGCTGAAGCGTATTCTGGTAACCCAGGTTCAGACGCAGCCCCTAGCCCAACAGCTAGTATGGAAGGCGTTGCTGGAAACCAGATGTCGATTCAAATCTTAAAGCAGACAGTAGAAGCCAAATCACGCAAACTAAGCGCACGTTGGACTTTTGAAGCTGCTCAAGATTCACAAGCAATGCATGGCATCGACGTTGAAGCAGAAATCATGGCAGCTCTTGCACAAGAGATTACTGCTGAGATCGATCAAGAAGTACTAGGAAGCCTAGATAGTCTTGCTGGTAACGCAATTGAAACATATGACCAAAATGCAGTTTCGGGTACTGCTACTTTTGTTGGTGACGAGCACGCAGCACTTGCTGTTCAAATCAACAGAGTATCAAACCTAATTGCACAGCGTACACGTCGTGGCGCTGGTAACTGGTGTGTTGTTTCGCCGTTTACACTAACACTTCTACAATCTGCAACAACTTCAGCGTTCGCAAGAACAACTGAAGGCACATTTGAAGCACCAACTAACACTAAAATGGTTGGTACTCTAAACAGTGCAATGCGTGTATATGTAAACACATATGCAACTGATAATGCAGATGTACTAATCGGATACAAAGGAACAAGCGAATCAGACGCAGCAGCGTTCTATTGCCCTTATATCCCACTAATGAGTTCAGGTGTTGTCCTAGACCCAGCAACATTCGAGCCAACAGTTTCGTTCATGACACGTTATGGATATGTTGAGCTAACGAATACTGCTTCGTCACTAGGTAACGCAGCTGATTACCTAGGTAAAGTTGGCGTTACATCAAGTAACGTAAGCTTTAGCTAAGTTATAACAACTTAATAAAAGATAGGCGCTTCGGCGCCTATTTTTTTGACTTTTTATAAATACTTCATGCAAGATGAATATGTATCTGCATTTTATGATGTAGTACAAGAAACTAGACAACATACTGGTATTGAGTTACCAGAATCAATTGAACACTATGTGGTTATCCTTTTAGCAAGCCATGTAAACAAAATAGACTTTCTCCCAAATCATTCCTTTGCACATTCTTTCCTACAAATGAAACGTACTAGCGATGCTAAAACACTAGGCGATACCTGTTTGTTTGTTACAGGAATATTCCCCGATTACGGTATTAACATCGATTATTATTCTAATATAGGTAAAACAAGCTACAATGCAGTGTCCCATAATTTAAACACTGAATTATTTTCTACATTAAGCCAGCATTTTGATTATGTACGTGAATTTATAAATTATATTCCGAACAAACGAGATAAATACTTTGTCTAATGAGCGCCTCGAGAGAGGACTTATGCTGCTACCCACAGCGTAGACCTAGAACGTCAAGGAGAAACAAAATGGGACGTCCACTAAATAAAAGATTTTTCGGCACACCAACTGCTGAAGGTAATGAAATTAAAGTACAATTCCACAACGGAACAGGATCAGTCAATGGCTGGATTGTAAAACAACTGGGATCGAAAAAATTCCGTTGTACAGACGGCACAGCAATCAAAGATTGTTTCCTAGTAGATGTGTCAGCAGCAGATACTGACACACCGGCAGCATTGTCAGCAGGTGAAATGACTATGACTGTTAAAGATGATGCAGGTGCATTAAAACAGGTTGTGAAAATTACAGCTCGTAAAGTAACAGTTGACACAGGTGAATCACTACCATGGAACTTCAGTGATGCTGACGACGACGGTGCAGTTGAAATGGAAGAAGCAGGTGTTGATGCTACACTTGACAACGATGATTTAGCACCGGATGCAGACGACTTTGAGTCAGACGATCCAGTAGACTAAAAATAAAAAATATAGTAGGGGATTAGTTTCCCCTACTTACTTTATAGAGGCAAAACATGAGTAAGTTTTTTGATATACCCGATGGGGACTTTACAATTAAGACAGCTGGCGGCAGTCTAACATTAGGTGCTGACGGCACAGCTACTCTTGATGGTAACTTACAAGTCGAAGGCGAAAACTTTAGTTTACAAACAACTGATCTAGAAGTTGAAGACAATTTAATTATAATCAACAAAGGCGAAGTAGGCACAGGAATATCACGTTCGTCGGGTACAGCTGGCCTTGAAATTGACAGAGGTACATTACCTAATGCAAGAATACTATTTGACGAATCAATACCTTGGACCGATCCCGGTGATGATGAAAATCCTATTGAAGCATTAACAACTGAATACGGTGGATTTACATTTACTAATACTGACGGAGAGTTAGTCGGCATTAAAGTAAATGCAATTGCAACCGCAGGCGAGACTCTAAATCTAATCGGTGCAGGCACTGGCAGAATTAGTGTTGCAGGTACTACAGACTATGAACTAAATCTTTTAGACGATGATGATATTCCTAACAAGAAATACGTTGACGATGCTGTACTAGGTACAGTTGGCCTAAGTAAAATTTTTAGCGGCACTAGTACAGAAACTTCAGTTGAATCTCTAGACCAAGAAACTAGCGGTACTGCTAGTCGTGTAGAAGTAAGAATAGACGGAACACTAACAACAACGTTCCTAGAAGATACAGTAGAAATACAACGTGTAGAGTTTGAAGGTAATCAAATTAAAGCAGCTAACAGCGGCGAAGATTTAGTGTTAACACATGCTGCAACGACAACGGTAAGAGTAAATCATGTGTTATCGATTACAGCTAATCCAAATCCTCTTAGTACTCCGGACAACCCTACAAACGGTGTAAAGGTATTTGCAGGACCGCAACAAATTGGTGGTACAGGTATTTTCTTTGCAAACCAAGACGGTGTTACTGATGAACTTGTTAGTAGAAGTAAATCTATTCTATACGGAATTATATTTTAAAGGTAAAAAAAATGGCAATACAAAGTGTATTAATACTACAAACAGATACAGTACTATTAGAAGTACCAGCAGAAGCAAGATATGCCGTTACAGTTATAATGGTATGTAATACTGCTACACCAGATCCTGAAGACGAAACAGCAGATGCAACAGTTTTTGATATGCATTTTGTAAAACAGGGCAGTGCAATCGGTGCAATAAATAAAGTGCTAGGCAATATGCCAATGGCAGCAGGTGAAACGTTTACGTTTGATACTGAAAAAATCATTATCGAAGAGGGTGACAGAATTATTTTAAACTGTGACTCCCCAACTAATCTTTCTGCAACTGTAAGTTTCTTGGAGCTATAATGAGATACGTAAAACGTCAGACATCAAATGAAAAAAATGCAAACGGCAAAGGTATAATCTATACTGGACGCGGTGAAGTCGTAATGGACACACAGAATAGTATGTTAATTCCAAAAGGAAATACTGAAAGTCGTCCACAATTTCCTGAAAATGGACACATGAGATACAACACTGACGTTGAAGAATTTGAATTTTATCAAGACAGTCAATGGAGAAAGGTTCGTTATAAAGAACCAAGAGCAATTGTACAGCAAACCCTAAATGGCGCTAGTGGTACAGAAACAATTTTCGGACCACTAGACAATCAAGATAACGATTATGCTGCACCTGATAGTGCTCAAGCAATGATTGTATTAATTGAAAACGTTTTTCAAATATCAACAACTAATTATAACCTAGTACAAAATCCGTCATCACACCAAACAGGTGCAGAAGTTGCTGCAACTGCAATAGTAGGCGGCACTGATTATATTATTACATCACTTGATGACGGTGAAGGTGGTGCAACTACTGACTTTACTCTAGTAGGTGCAGATGTTAACACTGTTGGTACTGTGTTTACTGCAACAGAATCAGCAGTAGGATCGGGCACTGCACGAGAAACAGGTTATTATCTAGAATTTACTTCGCATGTACCTCTAGGAAAACCTATTACTGTACTGCACAACTTTAACAAATAACTTAACTTTTTTTAAAATACGATAAATAATATTAATGAAGGGCAGCTATGAGGGCTTATCTTCAGGACATACTGTGGTCAACCGGCAAAGAGCCTTCGGGATGAGAATTTGGTTGGAGGGACGTGTGATCCCCGGGGGAAGAAGTTATGGCTGTAGGGCGTATATCTGGTCAAGTCTTGAAGGCTGCTCTGTATAGAGACGGATTTGATATTAAACTAGGCAACACTGTTGACGATGTTGCATTAACATACTTTGATGTTAATAATAATAGACTAGGTCTTAATAACGAAACTCCAGCGTACACTTTAGACGTAACGGGAAATGCACATGTAAGTAACAGCATTGAAACATTAGAAATTGATGTAGGCGACTTACTACTGAATACAAATACAATTAGAAGCACAGCAGGTAATATTAATATATTAGCTGGATCTACTGCTGACTTTATTACGCTTGACGGTAATGTAAACATAACAAATAGTCTTGTTGTTGAAAACGATATTACTGCAACCAACGGCACAATAATTACTAATACTGCTGAAATAGCTGGCATGAATATGTTTGAAGACTCGTCAGGAGATCAGTTCTTAACAACAGATGCAGCACCCCTTATAATACAGCCATTTGAAGGTGAAGAAATTGTTTTAGACGCCTCTGAAATTGTTATACCCAACAGCAGAACATTTAAAGTTGTAGATCTAGATGGTAAAACTGTTTTTGAAATTGACGGAGCAAACGATGGCTTGGTTACTTCAGAGCAAATGCAGATTGATGATGTCTTTATACACGATAATATTATAGAAGTAAATGTACAAGATCAAGATTTTATTCTAAAAGCTGGTGATCCTTCATCAGCAGCAGCTGAAGATCCTCAAATTATCATGCAAAGTGAAGTGACTATTCTGCGTGATCTAAAAGTAGACGGTGCTGATGCTAAGGTAATTATTGATCGAGAGCTAGAACTTAATGCTGATACCGAAGCTTCTATTGAAGCATACACAGGAAACTTAAATCTACGTGTAAACAACCTAGGCGATTCGACAGTAAACACAATCAACTTACACGGCAGTGTAAACACATTTGGTTATTTTTATATTGATCATGATCTAACAGTTGCTAATACAGTTGAGTCACACGAAGTTATTACAAACAATCTCAATACAGTAGATCCAAGCAAAACAATATTTGTTTATGATAACTTAAATGTTGTTGATTCTGTAGATGCAGATAGACTAATTATCAACGATATTAGAATTGATGAAAATAGAATTAGAAATGAAGAATCAGGCAGTGATCTACTCATTGATGCTTTTGAAAATGACGTAGTTGTACGTCCTAATATGCGTGTAGAAGACTCAATTACTGTGCCTACACTGAATAGTACTTTGAGAATTAATGGTGTTGATGCACAAATAGACAACGTCAATATTGACGGTAATGATATTACATCCACTGTTAATGATCTTAATTTTACTGCAAGTTCTGGAATAATAAATTTTTATAGTGATCTAGAAGTACTAGGAAACATTCATGCAACAGGATCAATTACTGCTGATGGTGATCTTGTTTTAGGTGATGCTAATACAGACAACATTACATTTAATGCAGACGTTAACACAAATATTGTTCCTGATATCAATTCAAATGGAACATTAGATCCTGGATCACCTGCTCCGCTACCAGGACTGGGATATGCATCAGATGGTACTACTATCGGCGATCCGGGAAAATACTGGAAAGACATATACACTAGACAGTTTACACTAAACGGATACACTGTAAATCAGATTAATAATGATTCTCTAACATTTTTAGATAATCCATCGGCGGAAGTTCCAACTGCTGGCGCTGATGCAAGACTGATCACTGAAGGCAGTATGGTTAGATTCTTCTTTGAGAATCTTGCTTTTAACACAGGTGATAACATCGAACTGGGTAATCCCAACGACAGTACATTTGATGACGGAGCATTTGTAAGGAGCGCAACTATTAGCCAAGAAAATTTTGAAACAAACAACGATCTTCGTATTGAAGATAAACTAGACAAGATTGCTTCAGATATCGATCTTGCAGAAGCAGTAGACATGCTAAACGAAGCAATGAACAATATTAGAAACAACACATTTATACGAAGTGTTGATTACGCTGCTGTTCCATCTGCACTAGGCAGTGGACAGGTAGTGACATTAAATTTAGACGTCGACGGTACATGGAACCGTGTAGAAGTAGACTGGGATGTAGGTAGAAGGTTTGCAGAACTAGAATCACAAATCCCAGGATATAATAGACCATCTGATGCACATGATTATGTGCGTACAGGTGCTAATCCTTCTTCAGTTTCATTTACATACGACGCACCATTAGGGGGTTTGTTCTCAGTGAAGGTAGTAGTTCGCAATACAGACGCCCAAAGTCCGGGTAGTGCAGGCACTGATGCCGAGGAAGTAAAAACTGATTTTATTACAGTGTATACTCCCGACCCCGTAGCAGACTATGAGTTATTTAATACTCTACCAGTAGGCACAGGAACTGCACTATCCGGCAATAGTTTATTTGTAATCGAAGGATCGTCTATATATTTAGAAAACTTTACTACAAACACAGCAGGATTATTTCCAAATGAAGCAACTTACGAAATTGATTGGGGAGATGGAACAACTAATGATCTAGTTGGTACACTTGACGTCGATGGTGTAACTATACTTGTTAACGGAGATCCGCTAGCAGGCGGCGGCGGAAAAGAAGTAATAGACGGTGCAGGAAATCCAGTAGGAGCCGACGCACCTCGATTGGCACATTCTTATCCAGACGGATCTCAAACTGGTACGGGTAATACATCTGTTACGCTTACACTTACTGCACATAGTACTGCTGACCCTAACGTTATTTCAGCAGGAGTAAGTATTACAAAAAGTTTAAAAGTATACGAAAATGATCCTTTAGATCCGGATAGAATAGATACTAAATCAATATCATTTGCTGGCACAGGAACAAACGGATCAACAGGAACATCGCCTCGTCTTTGCGCAGGCGCAACTGTTCTTACACCCAATCAAGTAACAATAGCAGGACAGAATGTAAACAGAACTACAAAAACATCAGGAGATATTGAATCAACAATTATTTCTAGCTTTACATATGCAGACGCAGGACAAGAAAGTGATTATGCATTGCTTACTCCACAAGTTAGTGCAGTATTTAATGGAGTATTAGACGGTTCAAAAAATGTACAATCAATTCTAAACACCACAGTGGGCAGACAAGACACTATACAAATTACAAGTGAATCGGATTATAATCTATTAAGAGCCAACGGAACAAGCACATCGTTTGATCAAAGTATCTTTTATCCTACTGCATTTCATGGATATAAAGCTAAATTGGTCAAAGCATCAGCAGACACTAGCATAGGTCTAAACAGTTTTAAAATACAACATCAGGCTAATGCAGGAACTTTTGAAACTAATGAAATTGAATTTGTTAAAGATGATTTAACCGATGTTCCTGAATTACACGGTGGCACAGTTGTTGCAGGAACAAATGGTACATTTAGATATATATCTGGAATTCCGTACTATAGTACAGGTAACCCTACTGTTATACTTACAGACATTGAAGTTTCTAAACTTACAGGACAAACATATAGAAATACAAGTAGTGTATTAAGAGTTTATTCTGCGGCTAACTTCGAAGGCACTAGTCAATCAGTAGTTCCTACACAAACTTATTCATACGTTGATATTAATGACTCAGCTAATCCTTTAATAAATGCTTCTAATATTCCTAATGCAAATGTTGGATTTAATCCTATAGCACAACAGCCTCTAGCTGATATTGAAGTTAATCTAACTACAGCAAACTATAGAACTGTTGATACAATAAAATATGACATTTATAACGTAAATGGACTTTCTATTGCTGCAACAAGATCTGAAACACATATTAATTTTCATAAATCAGCACAGTACGGAATTAGCGAAGTTGCAATTGATGTTTCTAACAGTTTAGGCAATGGAGTATATACCGACGACGGTGTAAGAATATTTAACTTTGCATCGCAAGGTGCACAAGATAATCCTCCCTTTGCAAGCACTGGAACAAACTATTATACTGATAATCGTTACACCGAGTCTTCGGATCCAGGTGTAGAAGGTACACAAGAGTCGACACTGCGCATAGGTAAAATTATGCACAATGTTGTAGACTATAGCACCGGATTCTTACCAGTAGGACCAAACAGATCAAACGATACAGGACAGCAATGGTTTACATTTGCATTTAGAAGACAAGTTGTGGCTAATTTTTCAATTAATATAGCTACAGATAGCGGAGCACCTACTAAGGGAATTGCAGGCATCTGGATTGCAGCACCTGGCACAGCTATTGATGCAGCAAGTAGTTTAAATGGGTGGCTTGATTGTAGTATACAATATAACGGCTCAGGCATACCAGGAGCTATTGACACGTCTGGTGGTAACGGCACTAATGGAGTAGCTATCACAGGTGCTGATGCTATACCGCTTAATCAAACTATTTCAGGTAGCTTTGATATGACACTGGGCGCAGAAAATTTAAGTAACGCAACAAACAATGTATGTATGGTAAGAATTAAACTAGAAGCAGGGCAAATTATTTCTAGTTTAAGTATAGGGGAAGCATAAATGGCAATTCAAGACGCACAGAAGTTAGACTTTTTATGGAAAAAGATAGGTTACGGTTTTTCTAAAACTGATGTTAATTCGATCAAGGCAGCGGTTAACGAATCTATTCCAAGTCCGCTTTTAATTAGAGGTGATACAATCTGGGTAGATTCGGATCTAATACCCAATGTTAAACCTGCCACAGCTAACGCACTTTTAGAAGTATATGACGATGATAATACTAGTAACGGAACCCCCGCAGTGCAGTGTTTAGAAGATATTACAGCTAGTCCAAATAGAACTTGGATTACCAGTGTAGTAAATTGGATACCTCCTGAATTTGGTTCAACCTATCAAATTAAAGTATATGCAGATGCACCAAGTGCGTCAGCGCCACAGTCAACAGGCACACAGTTATTTGCATCTGGTTCGGGTAATAATGACGAATGGTTCTTTGATTATCAATCAGGTATTTTAAATTTTATCGGTAGTAACTTGCCTTCACAATTGAATGGATCGAACGTAATATATATTACCGGAGCAGTGTACATAGGCGACTTTGGCGTTAAAGGTCAAAGAGCCCAGTTTGGTAATATTGTCTTAGAAGAAAACAATATATTTGTTACCGAAGCAGATCCAGACGGTTCAATGAACCTAATAGCCAATGGAACCGGCAGTGTAAACATACAACAAAGTAATTTAAATCTCGAAGAAGATTTAAACGTAACAGGCATTGGCAATTTTGACAATGTCTTAGACTCTACCAGCATAACCAGTGGATCGGTTGTGGTAGACGGAGGGGTTGGCATCGCAAAAACACTTTACCTCGGCGGCGATGCCAACCTACTCTCAAATTTAAATGTAACACAGAATGTAGATATTTTAGGAAACATAGATTTTTCTGGAACAATAACCATTGACGACAGATTATTCTCGTTAAACGATCTAGCAGATGGTAAGAATGATCCAACAGAAACAGGACAGAAAAATATTGCACTAGGCTTTAACAGTCTTGGCAATGTTACAAGTGATGCAAATTTTAATGCAGTGTTTGGTAATGATGCAGCACAAACACTAACTGACGGTGAAAATAATATTATTGTTGGCAATAATGCAGAGCCGTCAACTCCTATTGTAAACAATGAAGTTACAATTGGTAATGAAGCAATAGACAAAGTAAGAATACCTGGAGTTGATTTTGAAATCAATCAAGGTGAAGTAATTATCGGCGACACAAACGGAAATAAAAAGGGCAATCTAACTGTTAATGGCAGTGCTACCTTTACAGAATCTGTTTATGCTGATAGCATTGATGGAAATATAGACGGAGGTACATTTTAGTAAAAAACCTGTTTTAATACACAATATTGCCTCATAGACATATATACACTATAAGAAGAAATGTGATTAAAATAGCATATTTCTTTATAGATTTAAAAGACTTTGATAAATAGAATGTGTATATAAACTACTACTATAATTATACACGTCTGCATAGGGGAACTAAATATGTCAACAATTAGACTTAAGAGAAGTGCTGAGCCGAAAAAAGTACCTTCCTTAGAACAGTTAGAATTAGGTGAAATTGCCGTAAACACATATGACGGCAAAATGTTCTTAAAAAGAGAACAAGATGGTGAATTACAAATTAGAGAATTTGGCGCAAGAGATGCTGCTGATAACGTTTTCTATGTTACAATGAATGGTTCAAATGAAAACGACGGTAAAACAATCGGCGATGCGTTTGCTACTATTGATTACGCTCTAAAAAATATCCCAGAAGGATCAACACTATATGTAAAAGCAGGACAGCACACAGTTGACAATCCTGTAAAACTTCCTGCGTTTGTTGCTATTGTTGGCGACTCACTTAGAACTTCCTTTGTACAACCTAAAAATCCAGACAAGGATATTTTCTGGGTTAACAACGGTTGTTTCCTCAAAGACATGCGTTTTAACAACTACATTGCTCCAAGTGCTGCGGTATCGTTCCCCCCGGATGGAAGTGCTGGATCAATTATGTGTTCTCCATATGTACAAAACTGTACATCATACACTACAACAGGTACAGGTATGCGTGTTGATGGATCAGTTGTTACTGGTCTACGTTCAATGGTTGTTGACGCTTATACACAGTATAACCAGGGTGGCATCGGTGTGCATCACCTCAACAGAGGTAACACACAGCTTGTTTCGATCTTTACTATCTCCTGTGACATATCGATTCTTTGTGAAAGCGGCGGCTTTTGCTCACTAACTAACTCAAACACATCGTTTGGTAACTATGGTCTTATCTCCGATGGCTATAGTGAAGCATTGTTTAGCGCTTCGGCTGGTGCAATCCAATCAAGAAACTCAATGATCTTTAATGATCTTGTAAACATTCCATATATTCAGAACGCTGCTGTGTTCTCAGATACTGACGCGGTTTACACAATTAAAGATGCAACTCCTATTAAAGTTGGACAAGGTATTGTAACTGGTCCAACATTTACAAATCAAGACGACGCAAGAACAACTGCTAGATCCTTAATTCTAGCTGAAAAAGAAAGAATTCAAAAAGCAACAGTTGACTTTGTTAAAAACACATATCAAACTGGAGCAGGTTTTGATGAAGACAAGTGTGCCAGAGACAGTGTATTAATTCTCGAAGGCGCAGGTTATGACCGTGAACTAGTTACAAACTATAACGCTGTAACAAACGGTCTAGCATATCAAAGAGCAAATTCAAAGTTTGTTATTTCAAATCAACTTGATGCAACACTAGGTGCTATTGGTTATCTTCGTGATGCAACAGACAGTGCTTTTGCTGGTGAAGGTCTTAATGACGCATACTTTAATACAGTTATAGATCTTATCGGCGAAGGCAGTTTAGATCCAACCTACACAACTCCTACACTATCATTTGCTAATCCAGACAATCCTTTTGCTAGAGCAGAAAACGTAAAAGATGCATTACAAGCCGGTAAAGAATGGTTTGCATATGATCTAGAAGCATGGATTGCAGCACAAACAGGCGGCATATGGGATACATTTGATGATACATACGATAGAGCTAAGTGTCGTAGAGATGTAGAATTCTTAATTGATGCTGTTACATATGACCTAATGTATGGCGGTGATAGTGCAATTAAAACAGCAATTGAATCATACTTTGTAGGTGCAGCACTGGATCAACTACCAGAAGGTCAAGTAGCTGGCACAGCCGCAGCATA